>LSQX01044116.1_pt1 | contig 23756 bp, 17 predicted proteins | sample 654561 | NCBI WGS metagenome assembly LSQX01 (sample SAMN04489861, study PRJNA283612) | anaerobic digester metagenome | isolation source: 4 biogas reactors fed with cattle manure at either 37C or 55C with and... | place: Denmark: Kongens Lyngby | collected 2014
CTTCATCAGCTGGTTCTATCGCCACAGTTTAGTCTCTTGCCAGCGTTGAATCACTGAACCATAATTTGCGTTAAGAACAAAGTTGGATGTCGAAATTCAATTACATGAAGGAACGCGCAGCCTGTCATATTGGTTCAATGCCGCTGACCAGGCTGCAGCCGCATAGCCGTATAAGTGCACGGATATGCAAAAGTGGCTGAAACCCGTGATAGTGACATGGCAAATTCGAACAGGCATGCCTCTTGAATTTGCCAAAGGCAATGACAAATTTGATTTGCATGCAGTTATCGAATCTGCGCAGGGAGTAAACTTGTGAACAAAACATACGATTCAATCATTGCAGGCGGCGGCATGGCCGGTCTGACAGCGGCAGCTTATCTGTGCCAGGCCGGACTCCGGGTTCTGATCTGTGAAAAGCAATCATCGGCCGGTGGTCTTGTCAATTCTTTTCAGCATCAGGATTTCACATTCGACGGCGGCATTCGAGCGATTGAAAACTCCGGCATTGTGATGCCTATGCTCAGACAGCTTGGTATCGATGTCCCGTTCGTTCACAATAATGTATCCATCGGCATCGGTGAATCGATCGTCAGTCTGGAGTCGAAGGACAGCCTGCACGATTATCTGAAGCTGCTCTGTGATCAGTTCCCGGAAAATGTCGATGATATTAATCGGTTCGGTGCCGAAATGCGAAAAATCATGGGTTACATGGATATCCTTTACGGCATCGACAATCCGCTTTTCCTGGATCTGAAAAAAGATACCGACTATCTGGTCAAAACCATCCTGCCCTGGATGTTCAAGTACCTTGTCACCATAAGAAAAATCGTAAGACTGGATGAACCCGTCGGCGAATACCTGAAGAGGCTGACGAAAAATCAGGCGCTCATCGACCTTATCGCGCAGCATTTTTTCAAGGATACGCCGACTTTTTTCGCACTGAGCTATTTCAGCTTGTATCTTGACTATCAATACCCGCTTGGCGGTTCTGGAGTGCTTGCCGATAAAATGCAGCAATACATTCTGGACCATGGCGGCGAAATCTGCTGCGACACCGAAGTCGTAAGCGTTGAACCGGATGTCAGTCAAATAACGGATCAGAAAGGCGGCACGGCTCGCTACAAAAAGCTGATATGGGCTGCGGACATGAAACAGCTGTATCAGGCCATCAATCTCGATCAGCTGGCAGCGCCGGGTGCACGGCAGGCAGTTGCGGCTCAAAAAGCAGCGATAGCGGATAAAACTGGCGGCGACTCAATACTGACCCTGTACCTCATGGTGGATTTGGACAAAAGCCATTTTGCCGATATTTCGAATGCACACTTTTTCTACACTCCTTCAAATAAAGGCATAAGCCATATCGATTATCAGGCAATTATTGATGAACCAGAAAACGGCTTCGTTAAGGACAGGGCAGCCATCGAGCAATGGTTAAGTGCTTATTATCGACTGACAACTTATGAGATTTCCTGCCCCGTCCTGCGTGATGAAACAATGGCTCCGCCCGGCAAAACGGGCCTCATCATCAGCACTCTCTTTGATTACCGGCTGGCCAGACATATTGAAGAAATGGGCTGGTACGAGGATTTCAAAAAGTTCAGCGCCGATACAATCACCGATGTCCTGAATGAATCGATTTATCCAGACATAAAAACCAGGGTTATGGACCGTCTGACATCCACCCCCTTGACTTTAGCCAGGCGAACCGGCAACACCGATGGCGCCATTACCGGCTGGGCATTCACCAATAGCAGCATACCGGCCGTACACAGTATGCCCAAGGTTGCCAAATCGGTCCTGACACCGATCCCCAATGTGTATCAGGCAGGACAATGGGTATTCAGCCCGTCCGGACTCCCCATATCTATACTAACCGGCAAGCTTGCCGCCGACCGGATCATCAAAAAGCTTAAATAACAGCCTATACCAATCCCGTCAGCTGCATGCTCAAGTCCCAGATTTGCTTGCCCAGGACGATCGACGGTACTCTGTCAGATAACATCAGTCATGGGCTGCCTCATCTTGCGAGCGTCATGGCCAACTGCACATTCTGAACAATCGATTCGAGCTGCATGTCAGAACTTGCGCCGTTGGACAATTGGTCCAACTCGCGATTGACGGCCGGGTGAAAATGCTGACCAGCCAAGGCCGCCTGGTGCCCTCTGGACAGTGCCGTCTGCAACCAGGTCAGATCGGAAAAGCGCTTGTCCTTCGGTATGGCATGAAGCAGCAGCTGAGCACCGTGCAAGACGCTGCCCCGATAGACGCCGTCCAGCGGCATGTCATCCAACTGGAAAAGATAGCCATTGGCAACATCTGATTCCTCGCCCAGAATGGAAACACCATTTGCCCTGAGCCAGGCGAACGTCCGTTCAATATCAATCATGTCCTTAAAAGCAGTGGCCAGCAAGATCACGGGCAGCTCAGCCAGAGCGGGCAAATCCGGACAAAAGGATTCTCCGTCGACGTTGTTGCTGATGCCGCCAATGCCACACGAAACAACATAAGGGATGCCCCGTTCTGCTGCATACGCCATCGTTCCGGATGCCGTCAACGGCCCGGACAATCGTTCGTTTTGAGCCACCGGCAGGCTCTCTCGATTAATACGCGGCCAGGATTGCGCCCGGCTTCTCTGTTCCAGAAATTGTTCGACAGAAAGCAATTGCACCTGACCATCCAGGACAAATGCAATCGCCGGATCCTGCATGTGGAATGCTGTGCGGATGCTTTCGTTTGAAATAGAGTAGAGTCCGTGCGTAAGGAGCGCGGACTCTACTACTACGTTATTCTGCTTAACGCCAGCCATCAAAATCAGCAATATTGTCTTGCGTCACGAGGGTAAGCGGGCAATACACGGGATCGTCAATGGTTTGCCCGTCAATGATCTTCAATGCCAGCAAAAAGGCAGCGTGTGTGTAAATCTCACTCGAATACGTGACGCTTCCCATCATAGTCTTTTCTTCGATCGCGGCATTGGCATCACCCGTAAAGTCTACGCCATAGACGAGAACATCGTCTTTGCCTTCAGACTTCAGTGCTTCAATGGCAGCAAGTGCCATCACATCGTTGACAGCAAAGATTCCCTTGAGATCCGGGTTTGCCAGAAGGATATCCTTGGTCGCATCGTATGCTGTGGTTGCATCCCAGTCACATGGCTGGATCGCGACGATTTCGATGTCTTCATCGGCTTCAAACGTTTCTTTGGCTCCCGCTGTCCGTCCTTCACTTTGTCCGGCTCCGACAAGGCCTTGCAAAATCGCGACCTCGCCACCGCCATCCAGTCGTTCAATCATGTCGGTGGCGACCATCATGCCTTGCTCCTGGAATTTCACCGTTATTTTACCATCCAGGTGCCCTCCGGCCTCCTCCAGGGCTACTTCGTCGACACCAGGGCCAAGGTTGATCACCGGAATGCCGAGTTGATTCAGCTGGACGATGCCGGGAATCAGGTTCGTCCCTTCGATCGGCGACAGAATGATCGCGTCGTAATCCTTAGTAGCCATGGTCATGAGTGTGTCAAGCTGAGCGTTTGTGTCTCCTTCTGTGGTGCCCGAGAGTACGTCGACTTCAATGCCAAGTTCGGCAGCGGCTTCCTCGTATCGCGCTTTCATGTTGACCCAGAATGGATTTGTCAGGGAGATAATCAAGATGCCAATTTTCTTGCCTTCTCCTGTATCCGGAAATGGCGCCAATTGTGCTTCAAGTTCAGCTTTTGTTCGGGCAACGAGCTCATTGGCACTTTCTTCAGCCACATCCACTGTTGTCACCTCGGGAGTTGTCGTTTCTTCTGCGCTCAGCACAGGTGCGCCTCCGCCGACGAAGAGCCCCAGGACAAGTGCAAGCACGAGAATAATGTTAATGGTTTTCATGTTCTTTCCTTTCTGTTTCTGCCTGATTTTGTATTGTTTAGGTCTGTTCACGCCATTTCGCCAAAAGAACGGAAAGCAGCAATAGCAAACCCATCACAAACTGTTGATAATACGATGATATGGAGAGAATCGTCAGAGCATTGCGAATCGATCCGAGCAAGATGACGGCAACCGACGTGCCAAAAAGACTTGCACGTCCACCGGATAACGAAGTGCCGCCCAAAATGACGGCCGTAATCGCATCAACCTCCATGCCGAGTCCGGCATTGGCTTCAGCCGAATTCAGGCGCGCCGTGATAATAAGTCCCGTAACTGCCGCAGTGAAGCCTGCCATCATATGTGCATACATGCGGTATCGATCCGTTGCCACCCCTTGTCTGCGCAACGCCTCTTCGTTGCCTCCCAGCGCCATGACATACTGCCCCCACTTTGTCCGAAACAGGAGCGGAGCCAGAAGCATCAGCAAACCGAACGCCAGCCATAGCGGAGGATTCAGGCGATCCACATCAGATCTGCCAAAGAAGAGAAATGCGGAGGGCAGTTTCGTGATCGGGATGCCTTTCGTCAAGATGAGTCCCAGTCCGCGATAAATGGACATGAATGCAAGCGTAATAATAAACGGACTGATTCTGCTTTTGGCAATGACAGCTCCATTCAAGGCACCCATAAATGTGCCGGCCAGTACCCCCAGAAAAATGGCCAGACCGACAGCCCATTCAGCCCGAACCATGCCGGCCATGAGGATGCCGCAAACGGACACAATGGAACCGACCGAAAGATCTATGCCGCCGCTTGCGATAACCACCGTCATGCCGATCGCCAGAATCAAACGGAAGGATGCAGCCTCGGCAATATTCTTCAGATTCTTCAGCGTAAGAAAGTATTCAGAAGCAAACATCATGCCCAGAAAGAGCAGGAGCAGCACCACTGTCAGCAACAGCTGAGGAAGGTAGGACGACAATCGTCTGGCCGCGACGGACTTCATCGCGCACCTCGGTTTGTAATCAGGTGGTTAATCTCATCGGGGCTGCTATCCCTTGTTTTTACATCGGCCATCGCGTTGCCCACGCCCATGATGACAATGCGGTCAGCTACCTCAAACACTTGAAACAGATTATGACTGATGAGTATGGTCGTAATGCCTTCCTCGCGAAGACCTAGAATCAGCTGGAGAATTTTCCTCGTTTCAGCGACGCCCATGGCAGCGGTCGGTTCATCAAACATCATAATCTTCGTTTTGCGGTAGATGGCTCGTGCTATGGCAATGGATTGGCGCTGTCCGCCGGACAAATGCTTAACCAGCACCGTCGGATCAGGTATATTGATCGACAACGCATTAAGAAGTTCAGCAGTTTTCAATCTCATCCGCTTGCGATCAATCCAGACGCCCTTAATCGTAAGCTCTGATCCGAGAAATATATTCCCGGCTACGTCACGCATCGGATCGAGCGCAAGGTCCTGATACATCGCCGTGATACCAAGTGCCTGCGCTTCCCTGACTCCATACCCCGAGTATGATGTCCCATTGACGATAATCGTCCCTTCGTCTGCGCGCATCACGCCGCAGAGGATCTTCAAGAGGGTACTTTTGCCGCAACCGTTGTCGCCGACAACCGCCACGATTTCACCTTGATTGACCGCCATGCTCATGCCGTCCAGTGCAGTAACATGTCCGAACGATTTCTTCAGGTTAACGGCAGTGAGAATCGGCGCAGCGTCACTCACGGGTTATAAAACTCAGAGGACAGTCAGTCAGAGACATAAAACAGAACCATTTGCACATCACCTCAAAAATCGCCTTCAGGGCGTTTCCAGAGCCATGATACGAAACGATATAGGGACAGGCAATCGAATTTCGACAATCAAATATACCGCGGTTTACTTATTGGGCATTCTTATATTATATAGGGTGATTGTTAATAATTTAACTTGCCAATACACACACCTGGCGAAGAAGTTCAGCGAATATCTGCGCAATCCTGGCGAGCAAAGTGCACATCGTTCACACTAATCCGAACGACGCGTGGAATACATGATGCTGCGTGAAAGATCTGAGCCGCTAATGCCTTATGGATAAAAAATGATCAGGGCCGCCATTGCTGACGCAACGGCGGCCCCATTCAAGTGAGTGAGTGACTTGTCGATTACTCGCCTTTTGCTGCCTGTTCTCCCGCGATCTGTCCAAAGACCACAAAGTCGACAATGGCATTTCCGCCAAGGCGGTTGGCTCCGTGTATCACACCGGTGATTTCACCGGCACAATACAGTCCGGGAACCGGTGTGCCGTCAGCCTTCAGCGCATGAGTCAGCTCATCGATGCTGACACCGCCCATCGTGTGGTGAACGGCCGGTTTGCGCGGCATGGCGAAGTACGGTGCTTCCAGCGTACCGCTGTACGAAACGCGGCCAAACTCGTCTTCAACGTTGTTCGCTGCATGTTCATTGTAGGCATCGAGCGTTGCCTGCAGTGCTTCTGCCGGCACGTCCAGTTTTTCAGCCAGCTCTTCGACTGTATCGCCCCAGACATATCCGCCGTAGTTGTGGTCAAGATAATACTGAAGCGTCTGTCCGCCCAGTGCGTAGATGTCCGCGGGGTCGCGTCCCTGGCCGCTGCTGACCATATACATGAGGCCATCGGTCTGAGCGATGATCGCCTTGCTCATGACGTCGCGTCTGCCGTCCTCACGCACAAACCGCTCACCCTCTTTGTTGATAAATATGGCGCCTGCCGAGGAGATAATATCGTACGTTGCGCCTGTCGTGGGATTGCAGTAGGGCAGGAGCTGAATCTGATCCATATTGACCAGCTCGGCACCGGCGTCTCGGGCAAAGAAAATGCCGTCGCCGGTGACGCCGGGCATATTGGATGTCGGCACGCCGGCACCAAGGTCCGGCCATTTTTCGCCTTCACAGTATTCCTGGCGCAGTTCCACATTGCCTGCAAAACCGCCGGTGGCGAGAATCACGCCGTTATTTGCCGTGAATGTGAGTGCGTTGCCGTCCTTGTCAACCGCCTCGACGCCGACAACTCTGTCGCCGTCCATGACGAGGCCGACGGCCGTGGTATTCATGTACTCGGTGTAGTTGTCCGCATCAGCAAGCTGGCTCACGAATGCCTTGATGTAGCCGCTGCCGTTCGGCAGCACCGCTGAATGCGTGCGCGGGTAGAGTGAACCGCCGCCATGGCTGATGACGGGCTTGAATTCCATGCCCATGCTTTCCATCCATTGCAGTGCTTCAAGCGAACGTCCCGTCAAAATCTTGACGACGTCCAGATCCGCCACTTTGTCACCGCCGTTCCAGGTCTGCAGGGCAAACCAGTTGGTGCTGTCAAAGAGTGTCTTGTCCGATTCCAGATACGCGTCGTATTCCGCTTTGACGGTTTCGATCAGTTCTGCGTGTTCGTCGCTGACAGGTTCTTCTGCAATCGCGTCCTGGATCAGGGTTTCCAGGCTTTCGCTGCGCTCTTCAAAATGGTAATCCTGCAGAGACGCATCGGGTGCATTGTAAATACCGCCGGCCACGATTGAGTTGCCGCCAAGGAATCCCGTTTTCTCGATCATGATGACGCTGGCGCCGGCTTTTGTGGCCGCAACGGCTGCCGAAAGACCGGCTCCGCCGCCGCCGACAATAACCACATCGGCTGTGTTTTCGCCCGACACTTCATCAGCCGGCTTCAAGGGTGTTTCTTTGAGCAGATCCACATCGCCGCCGGCCTGCAGAACACAATCTTCCACAGCCATCTTGATGCTGGCGCTCGTGATGGTGACACCGGTAACCGCGTCAACCATCAGGCTCTGATTGTCGACGATCGCCTGCGGAATCTTGTCAACCGCAGCATCGCCGACACCCGGCGTTTCAACGTGATTCACGACGTTAATGTCAAGAATCGCGTCTTCGCTGAATGTCACTTCAACTTCCAGCGGGCCATGCATGGCATTGACTTCTGCCGAATAGGTTCCAGGTGTATAGGACGCTTCAGCAGGCGCACTATCTGCAAACACAGACAGTGATCCCAGCAGCAGCATCAGGCACAAAAGGATACCCACATACTTTTTCATCGTTTATTGATCCTCCATTTTTGCCGGTCATGCCGGCAACGTTTATTGTCATTAATATGTACCATGTGTGACGCGCTGTCAACGAATAATTTATGCAGAAATAAGCTGATTTTGGCCGGATAGTTATGCTATTTTGAAATTAATTGCATAATCGCAGCGTCAGCGCTGCTCGCTTGTATAATTTTCACAACAAAGAAGATAGCTTTTTATTATATATGTGCAGACAGACGTTTCCGGGCTGAATCAGCAGCCGGCTGCACCGATTTTGACTGCCTGCGAAATCGATCTACTTTGCCGGCTTCTTTTCCTGGCGCGCCATACGTGCTTTGGCGCTTCGGGCGAAAATCGTGTTCAGGACAAACTCCGCCTGGTGTCTGCGGGCAAAGACATTGAAGACGCGAAGGCCGCTCTTGATGCGGATCTGGCGCCAGAAACGCCGGTATGAGACGGTCGAGATGGCATGGTATTTCACTTTTTCCGTGCTGCGCACATCCGTGAACAGCTGTGAGTCAGCGGCACGCGGGTCACCTTTCATTTGTCCCGTCATGACAGCCAGGGTTTTTTGCACATCGTATTTCGAAACATACTTCTTCAAGGTGATGATGTGCAGCGAATCGTCATCCATCTGGTACAAGAGAAGCCGGGTGCCGATACCGATTTTCTTCAGGATGAGGCAGAGAATCAGGAGGACAGCCGTCATGATGACGAACACGTAAGCGCCTGTCCTCAGTATCGTCACCGCTCTGGCTTCCTCTGCTCTGCCGTGATAGTAGCCTGTATAGAAGGCAGCCAGCACGCTCAGGATGATCCCGATGCGCCAGAATAAGAAGAATCGTTTTGGATTGTTGATCAGGTTTTGTTCGTACAGCCAACGGTACTTTCCGTCTATCCCGACCATTTTGCTTTCAGTCATGAGTGAGCCTCCTATTGCAGAGCGTCTGCTGACAGCGATACGCGTTCCGGATCTCCGGGCGGCAACAGCCAGGTCAGGGCGAATCCAGCGATGAAAAGCGGCAGTATGCCTAAGATGGTATAGCGCGGCTGATTCGTCAGATCGGATAAACCTGCCATGATCGCCGGTCCCATAATCGCGGCAAACTTGCCGAATATATTGTAAAAGCCAAAGAATTCATTTGATTTTTCCTTGGGTATCATGCGGGCGAAATACGAGCGCGAAAGTGCCTGAATGCCGCCCTGTGCAAGGGCTACCAAAGCACCCAGCACAAAGACATGCGCCAGACGGTTCATGAAGAATGCGAAGCCGACTGTCACGATATAAATCCCGATCGCCGCGCGGATCATGGGGAGTGTGCCGAAGCGCCGGGCCAGACGGCCGAACAATAAGGCGCAGGGGAACGCAATGATCTGAATCACGAGCAGAATCGCAAGCAGCATAAACGTGTCGAGCGAATCTTTCCCCAGAACCGAACGCGTATACGGCACCACCATCTTGATGATGGTGTCAACGCCATCAATATAAAAGAAGTATGCGATAAGGAAGATGAACACGTATTTCAATTTCCGAATCTCGCGAAAGGTGCCGGCAAGCCGCCTGAAACTGGCTGCAACCGGATTCGGCACAGGGTCAATGTAAAAACGCTGCCTGACGTTGCGCAGAAGCGGGAGTGTGAAAAGGCCCCACCACAGCGCCGTAATGATAAACGAAATCTGGTAGCCGATCAGGTTGTCAAGCCCCGAAAAGAAAATGATCACAAGGCAGATCCCGAACGGCACGATGCTCGCAATATAGCCGTATGCGTATCCGCGCGATGACACGACATCCATCCGGTCATCGCTCGTGGCATCAACCAGAAATGCATCGTAGAAAATATTTGAGCCGGCATATCCGATGGTGCTCACGATATACACCCAAACAAGTGTCACCCACTGTCCCTGCGGGACAAAGGCGAGTGCCGCCGTCATGACAATGCCAAGCAGGGCAAAGAACAGGAAAAACCGTTTTTTCTTGTCGCGATAATCCGCAAATGTGCCGAGAATCGGACTGAGCAGGGCCACTATGATCGAGGACAGCGAGCTGTAGTAGCCCAGCATCATGTCATTGCCGGAATACATGCCGAGCACAATCGGAAAAATCGCCGTCGTGATCGCCATGCTGTAGGCAGATTCGCCGCAATCGTAGAGGATCCAGCTCAGTTCACGTTTCTTTTGCCCTGACTGCGGTTTGGTATCCGCCTCCTCGGCCGACACATCGCTCACAGTGAAAATTCCCGTTTGGCCAGAGCGAAGGCGGCAACGGCTCTGTCGAGTTCTTCCGTCGTATGTGCGGCCGATATCTGCGTGCGGATTCTCGCCTTCCCTTCCGGAACGACCGGGAATTTGAACGCAATTACGTATACGCCGTGCCGGAACATGAAGTCCGCAACTTCAATCGCTTTTCTGGCGTCGTATACCATGACGGGCACAATCGCATGCTCGCCGGGAATCAGGTCAAGGCCGAGTGCCGTCATTTTCTCGCGGAAATAGGCGGCATTCGCCTTCGTTTTGTCGCACAGACTTGCATCTGCTTCCAGTATGGACAAAACTTCAAGCGTCGCCCCGCAGATGGCCGGGGCGAGACTGTTCGAGAACAGGTACGGCCGGCTTTTTTGCCTGAGCCACGCCACCGTGTCCCGGCTTGCCGCAGTAAAGCCGCCCGAAGCACCGCCCAGTGCCTTGCCAAACGTCGAGGTGAGAATATCAATTTCGCCCATGACACCGCAGTATTCCGGGGTGCCGCGCCCCGTCCTGCCGACAAATCCGGAAGCATGGCTGTCATCGACCATAACGAGCGCATTGTACTTATCGGCCAGATCCACGATAGAGCGAAGATCGGCGATGATTCCGTCCATCGAGAACACACCGTCCGTCGCAATCAGCCGGATATCGCTGCCGGCTTCATCGGCCTCCTGCAGGCAGCGTTCCAGATCCGCCATATTGTTGTTCTGGTAACGCCAGCGTTTCGCCTTTGAGAGACGCACCCCGTCGATAATGCTTGCATGATTCAGCTCATCCGAGATAATCGCATCATTTTCGCCGAGAAGCGTTTCAAAAAGACCGCCGTTGGCATCGAAGCACGATGAGTACAAGATGGCGTCCTCAAAGCCGAAGAAGGAGGCAACCTTCTCCTCCAGCTCTTTGTGAATCGTCTGCGTGCCGCAGATGAATCGCACCGACGACAACCCGAACCCGTACTCCGCCATTGCCTTTTCGGCAGCCCGGATCAGGCGCGGATCGTTTGACAGTCCGAGATAATTGTTGGCGCACATATTGATCAGTCCGGAGTCCTCTGTCGTGTTAATCGTCGTGCCCTGAGCGCCAGTCAGAACACGTTCTCCTGCAAGCGTACCGGCTTCGCGAAGCTGATCGAGCTGTTCTCTGAAGCGATTTGTCTTTGCCATATCAGAGCGCCTCCCTTGCGCTGGTCCAGTCGAGGATGACTTTGCCTGATTCATTGCTCATCATGGCGGCGAAGCCTTTCTCATAATCCCTGAAGTCCAAGCGGTGCGTGATCACGCCCGACACATCGAGTCCCGACTGGATCATGGACATCATCTTGTACCAGGTTTCAAACATCTCGCGGCCATAAATGCCCTGAATCGTCAAGCTGCGCAGAATCAGCGCGTTGAAGTCAATCGTGGTCTCCGCCTTCTGGAAACCAAGCAGCGCCAGCTTGCCGCCGGAACGCATCGTGCTCATCATGGAGTGCAGAGCATCGGCTGCACCGCTCATTTCCAGACCGACATCGAAGCCCTCCGTCATCTTCAGATCGCGCACCACGTCAGTCAGTTCTTTTTTTGCAACATTCACAGCGACGAGTCCCGGCACAATCTTTTCTGCAAGCTTCAGCCGGGTCTCGTTAATATCAGTCAGGACCACATGCCTGGCACCGGCGAAGCGTGCCACCGCCGCCGCCATAATGCCGATAGGACCGGCACCCGTGATCAGGACGTCTTCAGCAAGCATGTCAAATTTAAGCGCCGTGTGAACAGCATTGCCGAGCGGATCGAAAATTGCAACGAGGTCGTCGTCAATCCCGTCCATGATCGGCACGACATTTTCTCTCGGCAGCGCAAGATACTCGGCAAATGCGCCGGACCGGTTGACACCGACACCGTGCGTGTCTTTGCACAAATGACGCTTGCCGGCACGGCAGTTGCGACAGATGCCGCAGACCAGGTGCCCCTCGCCCGAGACACGTTCGCCGACACGAACGCCTTTGACCATCTCACCGACGGCTTCAACGATGCCGACATATTCGTGGCCGATCGTCAGAGGCGGCTTGATATTCGCCTCGGCCCATTCATCCCAGCGGTAGATGTGGACATCGGTACCGCAGATCGACGTTTTTTTGATGCGAATCAATACATCGGTCGGCCCGATCGAAGGGATCGGCACGCGTTTCAGTGTGAGACCGGGTGCAGACTCGGCCTTCACGAGTGCAAACATAGTGTTTTGCATAATCAGTGGCCTCCTAGGAACACATTTTTCGTCAATTCATTGTAACAAAGATATCAGGTGATCACGACCACGGCAGCGGCAGCATCGATTGCACCGGCGATTCGGCTGTCCGACGTCAGATAGACGATCTGGCGACGCTTCCCGGTCGCTTCGGCCGCGAGCAGCCGGAGCGTTTGCTTCAGGCGCACCGCATCCAGCTGAACCAGCGTCTCATCCAGAAAAAGCGGCATCTGTTCGGCATCGTCCGAAATCACGGTCGACAAGGCAAGTCGCAGAGCCAGCTCAATCTGATCCACCGTTGCACCTGAAAATGAGGCTTCCTCGCGCAGCTGTCCGTCCTCGCTTTCAACATGCACGGCAAATGATCGGTCAATAAAAACGGACTTGTACTTTTCGCCCGTCATGGCCGCAAGAAAGTCGGACGCCAGTTCATTCAGCCGGGGCGCCAGACGCGTATCCACATCGGCAATGGCACCGTTCAGCCAGCCTTCCGCCCTGTCCAGCGCCGACACGAGCAGCTGTCCGAGACGGCGTTCTTCCTCCAGGGCAAAAAGCGTGCGAACAATTTCCTCCAGCGGTTCAAGGTCACGGCCGATCCAGGCAAAGGCAGCAAAAAGCTCCTGACGTTTCAAGGCCAGTGTTTTCAGTTCCTCCCTGAGCTGAGCAGCTCCGGCGATATCGGGCAGACGGCTGGCAGCCCGCTCGAGCCGCAGCTTTGCCTGTTTGTAATCGGCCGGATCGATGCCGTGTGCGACAAGGCGCGATTCGGCGTCGCCGACGGCCTGCCAGAATTCATCATCCGTCTGATCCTGCATCAGTTTGCGGTATTGCTGCGCCCGCGCCATATCGGCCGGCGACATCATCTGCTGTCTGAGGCGGCTGATGGCATAGCCGATGTCCTCTCGCTCGACCTCGCCGCAGTACGGCTCAAGATCGTACAAAAGCCCGGCAGCCGACCGCTTCAGATCGGTATCCGTTTCGCTGACCTGATGCTGGAGCGCATCATGCGCACGCTTTGTCTGCTGGTAGTACCCGGCCACCTGCTGCTGCATATTCATCACCTGCTTCAGCCGTTCCTCGGCTTCAGCCCGTTCCCGCTTCAGAGCGAAAAATGCCGAGCGCTGCTGCAGCGCCAGCTGATGCCGGCGTTTTGTATCAAGAAACAATCCGATGGCACCGCTCAAAAGCGCCGCGACTGCAGCCAGCAGAAGGTAAGTAAAGGCGGCGGCGGACTGGCCCAGAATCAAAGCGAGAAAAAAGAGCAGCGTACCGGCACCGAGCAGCACAAAACAGGCATACATCGCCATTTTTGACGGCGCTTTGAGCCGCGTCAGCCGTTTTTTTCGGGATGCGTCCGCTTCTGCTTCAGCAGCCGCGAACTCTTCCGTCAGCATGTCGTAGTCGCGGGCCAGGCCGCGGAGCAGTTCGTCCTGTTCCTGCCACTGAATCGCGAGCTGCTCCAATTTTGCTTCCGTCTGCAGCATGGCCTGATAGCGGTCGCTTAAGTCCGACAAGGCGCGGATCGTGATATCCTCACCCTCTTTTGTAATCATGATCCGGTGCGGCGACTGATCGGCGCTGACCGCCTCCGTATCGAGCGCACGCACCGCTTCGCCGCGCTCGATCAGGTCAAGGTCGGCTTCCAGCTCGGCGTGCTGCCGCGTCTCATTCAGCTGCGCCTCGATCGCCTGTATGCGCTGCTCGATCGTGTTCAGAGAACGCGACAGTTCGGCTTTTTCGCCGGCAGCCGCTTTGGCTTCTGTGTACGCCGCGCTGACCTGTTCAAATCGCGCCTCAATATCGGCCAGCCGGCCGCGACGGCCGGTCAGCGCCAGTTTCGCGTCGCGCAGATGCCGCTTGCAGTCGGCCGCTCCGTAGACAGAGCCCGCTTCATCGAACAGACGCGATGTCAGGTCGGACACAGCGTCGACCTGAATCTCGCGCTGACCGGCAAAAAGCGTGTTGATAAATTCGGCTTCGCTCAAGCCGAGCAAAACGATTCCCGGACGGTCCGCATCTTCGAGCGGCATTTCCTCGCCCGTCTGTTCGCGGAAGAGATGACTCTCATCACCGCTTCTCTCCTGTCCGAAACGGCGCTCAAGCCGATAATCGGCACCATGGTGACTGAATCGTATGATGCCGCCCATCTCCTGCTGATTCCAGGGACGGTACTTGCGTCGACGATCTTTTTCCAGTGCCTGATGCCTGCGGCCAAATCCGTAGAACATCGCGCGGACAAACGCCATAATGGTCGATTTGCCCGACTCGTTATCGCCTGTCAGCACGGTCAGTCCCGGCGCGATCTGCACGCGAAAATCGCTGTGCCGGCCAAATCCGAAAATGTGGAGCTCATGGATAATCATGGCTGCGGCTCCGCGAAAAATCGCTCCAGGTCGAGCGGCCCTTCAAATGCTTCAAGTCCCAGCGATACCGCCAGTTCAAACAGTGTGCTGTCATCCATCGCGCGGTCACTTTCGCGCAGAAATGCGCCTCTCAGGCTGTGCTCGGACAACACAATCTTTTCACCGCGCAGCGTGGAACGATCGGTCAGTTCCAGATAGAAAAGAGCGGCCTCAAGTGAGGCAGCCAGCTGTCCGACGGCCGGACGGCGTTCGCCTTGGTCACCAGCCAGACGCACTCGCCAGAGGACATGGTCAAAAGAAACGCCGCGATCAGCCGCAATGCTGCGAAGCTCTTTCAATATGGACTCTGCGGTGAACATATCGCCTTTCCGGGTCAAAGAGACATCGAGAAAGCTGTAATCCGACATGGGAATAAAAGACAGGTTGAGCGTCCGGTTCTCCGGGCGGTAAGGGTGGGCAAAGGGCAGGCCGACGGTCGAGCTGTCTTTTCGGATCGATACCTCCAGGACGCCTTTGGGACCGGTTTCATCAAATCCGCGTCCGCGCCAGGATCCGGCATACGCGGCCCGCTCATATGGCCAGGCGGGATCGGCTTTCAACCCTTTGTGAATATGACCGAGTGCCGCGTAATCGAGGTGCGGCGTGCTGAGCAGCGATTTGCGAATCGGATTGTAAAGCGACACCTGGCCTTCGGTCACCACGTCGCCGTGCAGGCAGAGCAAATTAATCTGACGTTCCGACGGCGCCGGCACCAGTTCATCCCAGAGCGACACCTTTTCGAACTTTCCCGTAAAGGCGGCACCGTACACCATCGTTCTCTTGGCTTTCCAGTCAAACACGGAACGCGACGGTCCGAAACATACCGTATTGTCCGGCCAGCGCGTCTCTGCCCACGGCGAATCCGGCCAGTACGGATCATGATTGCCGGGCGAAATGAACACGAGGATGCCGGCTTTTTCAAGTCGCTGAAGTGCGCTCCGGAGTGCGTTCACCGTGTCGTCACCGGGCCGTTCGTGTTCAAACACGTCACCGGCGAGCAACAGAGCATCGGCGTCCCGCTCAAGACAAAGCGAAACAAGCCGCTCCAAAAGGCGCGGCTCGTCGTTTTGCAGGATTTTTCTTTGGCGGGCAGGCAGCCCGCCAAAGGTATAACCGAGATGAAGGTCAGCGGCATGGATCAGGCGTAGTTCCAGCGGTTGCATGGATTCGCCCCGATCAGGCGTGCTTGGCCTTGATGTAGCGATCCATTGATTCGGCCGCAATCTTGCCTGCACCCATGGCAAGAATGACAGTGGCCGCACCGGTTACGGCATCGCCGCCGGCAAAGACCCCCGGCTTGCTCGTGGCCATTGTTTTCTCGTCGACGATGATGCCGCCCCAGGATTCAACCTCAAGGTCCGGCGTCGTATTCCTGAGCAGCGGGTTCGGTGACTGCCCGATCGCAATGACGACCGTCTGCACCGGCAGATGTTCTTCACTGCCGGGGATCGGCACCGGACGGCGGCGTCCGGATGCGTCCGGTTCGCCCTGTCCCATCTTCTGAATCGTCAAGCCTGTTACCCAGCCTTCTTCGTTGCCTTCGATCGAGACCGGATTGTAAAGATTTTTGAACAGAATGCCTTCTTCTTCAGCGTGGTGGACTTCCTCGATCCGGGCCGGCATGTCCTCCTTCGCGCGGCGATACACAACGGTCACGGTTTTTGCGCCGAGGCGCTTGGCCGAACGCGCGGCATCCATTGCCACGTTGCCGCCGCCGATGACGGCGACGTGCTCGCCGACAAATACGGGTGTATCGACGTGCGGGAACTGATACGCCTTCATCAGATTGACGCGGGTCAAAAATTCGTTGGCAGAGTACACGGCGTTCAGGTTTTCGCCGGGGATGTGCAAAAATGACGGCAGGCCTGCGCCGGAGCCGAGGAACACGGCTTCATAGCCCTGCGAGAGCAGTTCGTCGAGTGAATTGACCCGTCCGACCACCATGTTCGTGCGAATGTCGACGCCGAGGCGCTTCAGATTCGCAATTTCCTTCTGTACCAGTTTCTTCGGCAGACGGAACTCGGGGATGCCGTACATGAGTACGCCGCCCGTCACATGAAGGGCTTCAAACAGTGTCACGTCATAGCCGATTTTTGCCAGATCCGAGGCACAGGTGAGACCGGCGGGTCCGGAACCGACGACGGCGACCCGATGGCCGTTTCGCTCAATTGAGTAGACAGGCGGCTCAGCGTGCTCCAGGTGCCAGTCCGCGACGAAGCGTTCCAGGCGGCCGATACCGACCGGTTCTCCCTTGAAACCGCGCACGCACAGCTCTTCGCACTGTGTCTCCTGCGGACAGACGCGGCCGCAGACAGCCGGCAGGCCATTCGTATCGGTAATGATCTCGTATGCCTTCTCAAAGTCACCGAGATAAACCTGCGTGATAAAGTCCGGGATATTGACATTGACGGGACAGCCGCTGACACAGGGACGGTGCTTGCAGTTGAGACAGCGCGCCGCCTCTTCCATCGCCATGGCCGCCGTATAGCCCTGTTCCACTTCGAGAAAATTCTTCTGGCGTTCGGCCGGGTCCTGCATCGGCATCGGCACTTTTTCTTTCGCCATATTCGGACGCGGCAAATTCTTGTGTTCCGGCTCACCGGTCAGATTGCAGATGGCTTCGTACGATTCTCGCTCGCTGCGGTGATACATCCGGCCGCGGCGCATGGCCTCGTCGAAGTTCACCTGATGCCCGTCGAAATCGGGACCGTCAACGCAGGCGAATTTCGTTTCGCCGTCGACCGTAAGGCGGCAGCCGCCGCACATGCCGGTTCCGTCGATCATGATCGTGTTCATCGACACGATGGTCTTGATGCCGTACTTTTTCGTCAGTTCCGACACCACCTTCATCATGATCAGCGGACCGACCGCAATCACCAGGTCATAGGGCACGCCGTCGTCGATCTCCTTTTTCAGAACATCGGACACAAACCCCTTCACCCCGTTCGAACCGTCATCCGTCGTGATGAACAGGCGGTTTGAGCAGGCCTTCATTTCCTCTTCCAGTATGATCAGGTCGCGGTTTCGAAAACCGGCGATGATATCGACATCGGCACCGAGCTCATGAAGCAGTCTGGCCTGCGGCCAGGCGATGGCCGAGCCAAGCCCGCCGCCGATCACGGCGACTTTCTTGCCGGCGTACTCCTCCAGCTCGGACGCTTTGCCGAGCGGGCCGACAAAGTCGGCGATCGTCTCACCCACCTCTTTTTGTGCCAGAAGTCTTGTGCTCTTGCCCACAATCTGTGCAATGATCATGACATTGCCCGTTTCTTTATCGGCACCTGCGATCGTCAGCGGTATCCGCTCCCCGTCCTCATCGATGCGAAAGATGATGAACTGACCGGGCTTTGCCTTGGCTGCAATATGCGGAGCGGCAATCTCCATCATGACGACGCTGTCATTCAGGAAGCGCTTGCTTGCAACCGTAAATACGTTAGTCATATAAGTACTCATGTGGCGATTCTAGCAACGACGCGCCAGAATGTAAACGAGGGGCGGGGCCATTTTTGCTTTTCTGCCATCCGCTGCCATTTTTTCAGCGCACGTTTGCTTCGAGTGTTCTGGAACGCCTGCTGGCCGCACCGATACAGTCGATCAGCGTCCCTTTGAAGCTGCGATTCTCCAGCAGCGCGATCATTTCAATCGCCGTTCCGCCCGGCGAACAAACCTGACTCGCAAGCTGCTCCGGATGGATGCCGCTTTCCTTTACGAGATGAACCGCACTGAGGCACGTCTCGGCGATGATGTCGAGTGCAGCGCGATACGACAATCCTTCTTTCACGCCGCCGAGCGCCATCCCGTTCAAAAACTGGAATACCGCGGCGATCGCCGATCCCGATATCGCGGTGAAGGCACCAAACAGCCCTTCATCCAAGGGGAATACCGTGCCGAAGGAGCCAATCAGCTTTTCAGCATCGGCGCGAAACGATGCGTCCGACTGCGGCGTGAACGCAATGGCTGTGATCGACCTGCCGATCGAGGCGGCGATGTTCGGCATGATGCGCGCAATCGACGTCGCCTTCAGGTGTGTTCTCAGGGTATCCAGCGTTATGCCGGCCGCCATGGAGATCCATGCTTTTCCGGTTGTTTCGCTCAGGCGGCTGTACAGGGACGGCAGTACCTGGGGTTTTACCGCCAGCACGATTATGTCGGATGTCTCCAGGAGCCGATCGAGCGGCACCGACTTACTCCCCGTCTCTTCTGCGAGCGCATCGGCAAGCGCCTGATCGATGTCGCAATGCTGCAGGAAAAACTCAGATCGCGGTGCCACGCAGCGGACGATGGCCGAACCGATATTGCCGATGCCGATAATGCCTATTTTTTTCATATTTCCTCCTTGACCGGATCGAGAAAGACGATATCCTCCGGGCGGAACAGGACATCTCGCTTTGGCGTACCGAGAATCCGGACCATGTCCGCACTCTGGCGGCCGGCCATTGCCTTGATTTCCTCACTGCTGTAATACGGCACCGCCTTCGCGATCTTATTGATGTACACGACGTCACCGGCTCTGAACACACCTTCAACGCCCACCACGCCAGACGGCAGCAGGCTCTTGTGATTATAAAGCGCTCTGACCGCACCGTCATCAATCTTAATCGTCCCCTTGGCGCTTGAGTTCAGAATCCAGCGCGCCCGCTGCGACATGCGCTTTGCCGCATGAATCCAGGTGCCGAGCGTTTCGCCCGCGACAAGCCGCGGCAGAATGTCCTTTTCACCGCCGTTCGCAATGATTGTGGCACAGCCGGCGTTGGCGGCGATCTCTGCCGCCAGGATTTTTGTCTTCATGCCGCCTGTCGAAAACGTGCTCCCCGCCTCGCCGGCACAGGCCAGAATCGCATCGTCGACGTGCTCGATCTCCGAAATGAGCCGGCCGTCCTTTTCTTTTTTCGGGTTCTTCGTATAGAGTCCGTCAATATCCGTGAGGATTATCAGCAGGTCGGCGTCGGTCTTGCTGGCGACAAAAGCACTGAGCTGGTCGTTGTCGCCGAAAGCAGTGCCGATCTCCGCCGTACTGACAACATCATTTTCGTTGAAAACCGGCACGACCCCCAGGTCAAGCAGATTCTCCACCGCGTTTCTGAGATTGACATAGGATCGCCGCTCATTCAAATCCGATCGCGTGATCAGCAGCTGGGCGGGAATCAGATCGAATTTTTTCAACGCCAGCCGGTAGTGACTCATCAGAAGCGGCTGACCGATCGAGGCACACGCCTGTCTCAGGGCAATCTTACGCACTGCGGATGATCGGCCGAGCAGACGGGCACCGAGCCCGATCGCGCCGGATGACACGAGCAGCACCTGGATATGCTGCTGCCGCAGGGCTGCAATATTTGCCGCCATCCGTTCGATCTGTTCGGCATCGATGCCCCGCGCATTGCTGAGTAAATTCGTGCCGATTTTGACGACGACACGCTTAACGTGCGCAAAATCACGGTGCATCATGCATCACCCGACAGGATGGACGATCCGCCCGGCGGCAGCGTCCTGTGCTTGAACAAAGCCTGCCCCGACTCGTACGCCGCAACGACCTGTCCAGATCCTTTCAAAATCCATTTATCCGTGACAAGCCCGTCAAGTCCGACCGGTCCCCGGGCATGAATTTTGCCGGTGCTGATGCCGACTTCGGCACCGAGACCGAAGCGGAACCCGTCGGCAAACCGGGTGCTCGCGTTCCAGAAGACATCGGCCGAATCGACAGCTGCAAGAAACGTTCGAGCCCGCGCTTCGTCCTCCGTGACAATCGCGTCGGTATGTCCCGATCCGCAGCGCCCAATATGCTCGATCGCTTCATCCATCGAAGCGACGATTTTGACTGCCAGTTCATAATCCAGATATTCGGTCGACCAGGCGTCTTCCGAAGCCGGCACACATGCAATAATCTCAGCCGTCGCCGGATCCCCGTGAATCGTCACGCCATAAGGTTTTAATGCCTGTTCGAATCGCGGCAGAAAAGTCTCTGCGACGCCGCGATGAACCAATACTGTTTCAACGGCATTGCATGCGGCCGGGTATTGGCATTTTGAATCGAGCGCCACGTTCACAGCCAGATCGGGCTCGGCAAATTCATCGATGTACATGGCGCAGATACCGTCGGCATGCCCCAGTACGGGAATTCTTGTATGATCCATCACATAGCGGACAAAGGCATTCGACCCGCGCGGAATGAGCAGATCGACCACCGTATCCAGTTCCAGGAGCGTCTTCACGTCTTCCCGCTGCTCAAGATGCACGATCCAGCCGCTTCCTGCCTCGAACGGCTCGAGGGCCCGCCTGACCAGCTCGACCAGCGTGCGGTTTGTGTTGAGGGCTTCATGCCCGCCTTTGAGGACGATGGCGTTGCCGCTTTTCAGCGCCAGCGAGATGATCTGAATCAGGGCATCGGGTCTCGATTCAAAGATCATACCGATGACGCCGATCGGCACAGACACGCGTTCCAGCAGCAAATTGTCATCGAGAAGACGGCGCTCCCTGACGGCTCCGATCGGATCGGGCAGCCGGGCGACTTGTCTGACACCGGCACATACAGCGGCCAGCTTGTGCTCGTCAAGCACGAGGCGTCGGATCAGGGGCTCGGCAACGCGATCAGCGTGAGCCGATTCGATATCCTGTTCGTTCGACGCCCGGATTTCTCCTTGTGAAGTTTCGAGTTTCAAGGCGACAGCCTGAAGCATTCGGTTTCGCTCCTTCTCGCTGGCTCCTGCCAGCAAACGCTGGTGCCGCTTTAAGTCTCCGTAAGCCTGCCTGTACGAGCTCTCTTCCATGTGCTTTTGCCCTCTGATCCTTTTTTTTCACATTACATAAAATAATATCGCATAGCAATAAAAGAATGCACTGAGATTCCTGTCGCACGGCGTTTCAAAAACCGGCGCCAAAATCGCTCAACGGTAACATCAACGGGTGAATCGAAGCTCAAGAATATGCTAATATGAGCCATTGACAGTTTCGAAAGGAGCAATTTATTTAATGAATGCCAATGTCGCAAGATTAATGAACAAGCAAATCAACATGGAGTATTTCTCCGCGTTCCTCTATCTGGCCATGGCCGAGTGGCTGCTGCAAAATGACTATGTCGGTGCATCGCACTGGATGTTCGTGCAGTATCGCGAAGAACTGAACCACGCCGAAGGAATCGTCCAGTATCTCCGGCGCGTCGGTGAGCCGGTTGAACTTGAGGTCCTCGAAAAGCCGAAAAAAGATTTCGACTCGATCCTCAGTGTGTTTCAGGAAGCGCTCGCCCATGAAGAGCTGATCACGGCCTCGATCAACGAAATCGTCACGGCGGCTATGGAAGCAAAAGACTACTCTTCTGTGAAGTTCCTTGACTGGTACGTGATGGAGCAGGTGGAAGAAGAGGAAAACCAGAAGGACAATATCCTCGGTGTCGAATGTGCACACGGTCACGCGGCAGCGCTCATGCATTTCGATGCAAAACTCGGTACGCGCGTCTTTACGCCGGAACCGATTCCTTTTATCAACTGATCATTCACATTTGAATGTACTCAAAAACTCCGCTTCACGGCGGAGTTTTTTCTTGGGTGCAGTCAATGACGATCTTCGCTACAATGATCTCGTACTTTATATTATTTGAAAATTTTTATGTAATTTAAGGAGCCTATATGTCAACACCGAAAGCACCGATAAATGCCGTCAGAGCCCTTTCCATCGACGCCGTTCAGGCGGCCAACTCCGGACATCCCGGGATGCCGCTCGGCACCGCACCGATGGCGGTTGAACTGTTTGCCAATCACCTGAAACACAATCCCGCCAATCCGGACTGGCCGAACCGCGACCGTTTCGTTTTGTCGGCGGGGCACGGCTCCATGCTGCTCTATTCCCTGCTCCATCTGTTCGGTTACGGACTGACGCTGGACGATTTAAAGCAGTTCAGGCAGCTGGACAGCAAGACTCCGGGACATCCGGAGTACGGCCACACGGTCGGCGTCGAAACGACCACCGGACCGCTCGGGCAAGGTCTCGCCACGGCCGTCGGCATGGCTATGGCCGAAGCGCACCTGGGCGCCGTTTACAACGAAGAGAACTTTCCTGTCGTTGACCACCATACGTTCGTCATCTGCGGGGACGGCGACCTGATGGAAGGCGTCTCTGGTGAGGCCTCTTCGCTTGCCGGCCATTTGAAGCTTGGCAAGCTGATCGTGCTGTACGATTCGAACAGCATCACGATTGAAGGCGGCACCGATCTGGCCTTCAGCGAAGATGTAGCGAAACGGTATGAAGCATATGGCTGGCAGGTTCTGACAGTTCATGACGGCGAAGATACAGCGGCAATCGGCAAGGCGATCGAAGCGGCGAAAGCAGAAACGGCCCGCCCCACCATGATCAAGGTGACGACCGTCATTGGTTACGGCTCTCCGAAGGCCGGTACGGCAGCGACCCACGGATCGCCGCTCGGCGCAGACGGTGTGGCCGCGACGAAACGTGCACTCGGCATCGACAGTGATGAACCGTTCTTTGTCTCGGACGAGGCGAAACAGTGGTTTGCGGCAAGCCGGGAGGAACATGGCCAGGCGGAAGCTGTCTGGAACGATTTATTTGCCAGATACGAAGCGGCGCATCCCGACAAGGCGCGCGCGTACGTGGCTGCGCTGAAGAACGAACTGCCGGATCTTGATGATGAGGCCCTCTACAGCATTGGCGGCAAAGCGGCCACGCGGCAGCTGTCCGGGCAGGTCCTGAATCACCTGGCGAAAAAAATCCCCTCCCTGATCGGCGGCAGCGCCGACCTGTCTCCGTCGAACAACAGCGAGATCAAGGGCGCCGATTCCTTCACGGCGGACAACTACGCAGGACGGAACTTCCACTTCGGCGTGCGTGAATTCGCCATGGCTGCCGCCGGCAACGGCATGGCACTGCACGGCGGCGTCCGCCCTTACGTGGCGACGTTCTTCATTTTCTCGGATTACATGAAGGCGGCCATGCGCCTGTCAGCCCTGATGAAGGCGCGC
>LSQX01292788.1_pt1 | contig 23756 bp, 21 predicted proteins | sample 654561 | NCBI WGS metagenome assembly LSQX01 (sample SAMN04489861, study PRJNA283612) | anaerobic digester metagenome | isolation source: 4 biogas reactors fed with cattle manure at either 37C or 55C with and... | place: Denmark: Kongens Lyngby | collected 2014
AACAAACTCTGCTTGTCGACATAATGGCGTTTGGCCATGTAGGCCTGCGAAATCAGGATGGGAAAGCGGGCGATCAGCTGGATGCACTGGCGCAGGACATTTTCGATCGCCAGGTTTTCCGGGTCGCTGTCGTAGGGGTACAAAGCCAGGACCGTGCGGGCCAGCTTGTTCATGATCTCCGGGCTGGGCGCTTTCAGGATCATGTCCTCGGTAAAATTGTCCGGCAGGTTGCGGTAACTGGCCAGAAGGTCTTCGAACATTTGCAGCTGGCTGGCTGTCGGCAGTTCGCCGAACAGCAGCAGGTAAGCCGTCTCCTCGAACCCGAAGCGCTTGTCCCCATAAAAGCCGTTGACCAGCTCAGTGATCTCGATGCCGCGGTAAAACAGGCGGCCTTCGACCGGGATCCGGTCGGCGTCGTCCATGATGTAGGAAAAGACCTCGCCGACCTCGGTCAGGCCGACCAGGACGCCGGTGCCGTCGTCGTTGCGCAAACCGCGCTTGACACTGTAGCGCCCGTAGAGGGCAGGATCGATGCGGCTCTTGGCCGCCGAGTCGGCAGCCAGCTGCTTGATCAGGGCTGTTCTGGTGTTTTCGTCCATAGCGTGTCCTCCTGTAGGTGCGTGACGGAGCGGTAGCTGTTTTGGGCCCTGGCGATATGGCGGCGCATCGCCTGCTCGGCCAGACGGCTGTCCCGCTTGCCAATGGCATCGAGGATCGCGGCATGCTCATCGAGCTGTCCGCTGCACCGGCCGGAGCCGGACAGGGAAACCAGCCTTGCCTCGCGGGTCTGGACGTTGATCGGGGCCAGGATCTTGTGCAGGATCTTGCTGCCGCTGCCGGCGAAGATCAGATCGTGAAACGCCGCGTCCAGGTCCTGCATACCGGACAGGTTGTCCGGTTCGTTCCGGGTCATGTCGACTTCGTCCTTGAAGATGCACCCGAGCGCCGCGCGCTGCTCGTCGGTCATATTGAGCGCGGCCCGGGCCGCTGCCAGGCTTTCCATGCGGCTGCGCACTTCGTACAGATCCTGGATGTCCTGGTCGGTGAAGCGCTGCACGATCACCGAGCGGTTGGGGCTGGACACGACCAGGCCGTCCAGTTCCAGTTGGCTGAACGCTTCCCGCACAGGTGTCCGGCTGACACCCAGCTCCTGGGAAACGCGCGCCTCGGTCAGCGCCATGCCGTTGTGGTAATGGTCCTGCAAGATCCAGTCCCGCAGCTGGTGATAGACGCGCAGGCGCAGGCCGCCGCGCTGCCGGATGCTTTTGCCTGTCATATCTGCTGCCTCATTTCGCCTGTCCTCTCACGTGGCGCGCCGCGTATGGTTGAGCAGGCCGCCGGCCAGCAGCAGGTCCGCCTGGCGGCGCGACAGCGGCAGCTGGCAGGCGATGGCGGTGTCCCGGGTCAGGTTCTTGACCAGCAGGTTTTTGCCGCGCACCAGGTTCTCCAGCTGCGCTTCCACCTGCTCGATCACCAGCTCGTCCAGACTGCTGATCGCCTCGTAGTCCTCAGGCCGGACAAAGGACAGGGGCAGGATGCCGTTGTTGATCAGGTTGGCCATATGGATGCGGGCAAATGATTTGGCCAGCACCGCCTTGACGCCCAGCTGTAGGGGCGCCAGGGCCGCGTGCTCGCGGCTCGACCCCTGGCCGTAGTTGGCGCCGGCGATGATGAAGCCGCCGCCGTGCGCCTTGGCGCGTGCGGGAAAATCGGGATCGCAGGGTGTCAGGCAGAAGTCCGCCAGGTAGGGGACGTTGGACCTGAAAGGGAGCAGCTTGGCGTTGGACGGCATGATGTGGTCGGTCGTGATGTTGTCCTCGACCTTGATCAGGGCCTTGCCGGTCAAATCGCCCTTGAGCGGCTGGTTGACCGGGAACGGCTGGATGTTCGGCCCGCGCACGACCTGGACGGCTTCGCCTTCCGGGGCCGGGTCGACGATCAGGTTGTCGTTGACGAAGAAATGGTCCGGCATCGCCGCAACCGGGGCTGTGCCGCTGTCGCGCGGGTCGGTCAGCACGCCGGTCAGGGCGCTGGTCGCGGCCACTTCCGGGCTGACCAGGTAGACCTGGGCGGAAGCGGTGCCGGAGCGGCCATAGAAATTGCGGTTGTTGGTCCGCAGGGACACCGCGTCGGTTCGCGGCGCCTGGCCCATGCCGATGCAGGGCCCGCAGGCCGATTCCAGGATCCGTGCGCCGGCGGCGATCATGTCGGCCAGGGCGCCGTTTTCGGCCAGCATGGTCAGAACCTGGCGCGACCCGGGCGCGATGACCAGCGAGACATCCGGATGCACGGTCTTCCCGCGCAGGATGGCGGCCGTTTTCATCATGTCCATGTAAGACGAGTTGGTGCAGCTGCCGATCGCCACCTGGTCGACCTTGATCGGCCCGATTTCACGCACCGGCGCGACCCGGTCCGGGCTGTGCGGCTGGGCGGCCAGCGGCTCGATCGCCGCCAGGTCGATCGTCAGCGTCTCGTCGTAGACGGCGTCTTCGTCCGCCGCCAGCGCCTGCCAGTCCGCCTCCCGGCCCTGGGCGGCCAGGAACCGGCGGGTGTTCTCGTCGCTGGGGAACAAAGAAGTCGTCGCACCCAGTTCAGCGCCCATGTTCGTGATCGTGGCGCGTTCCGGGACCGTCAGGCTGCGGATGCCCTCGCCGGCGTACTCGATGATGCGGCCGACCCCGCCTTTGACCGTCAGGCGGCGCAGGATCTCCAAGATGATGTCCTTGGCGCTGACCCAGGGGCGCAGCTGGCCGACCAGGTTGATCTGGACCAGGCGGGGCATGGTCAGCCAGTAAGGCCCGCCGCCCATGGCGACCGCGACATCCAGGCCGCCGGCGCCGATCGCCAGCATGCCGATGCCGCCGCAGGTCGGCGTATGGCTGTCGGAGCCGAGCAGGGTCTTCCCCGGCATGCCGAAGCGTTCGATGTGCACCTGGTGGCAGACGCCGTTGCCCGGCTTGGAAAAGCGGATGCCGTATTTACGGGCGACCGTCTGGATGTACCTGTGGTCGTCCGCGTTCTCAAAACCGGTCTGGAGCATGTTGTGGTCGATGTAAGCCACCGACAGCTCTGTTTTCACCCGCGGCAGGCCGATCGCTTCAAACTGCAGGTAGGCCATCGTTCCCGTCGAGTCCTGGGTCAGGGTCTGGTCGATGCGGATGGCTATTTCCTGACCGGCATCCATGCGGCCGGAGAGCAGATGCCGGGCGATAATTTTCTGGGCCAGGGTCATTCCCATGTGGTTGTCCTCCCGATTTTGGTGTTCCCGGGCAAACGGCCCCCTTGGGGCCGTGCGGTCCGCTGCCGTCTTCCGGCAGGGTTTCCATGCGCCCGGGCGGGCGTCTTGGCGACGCACCCGGTTCTCTGTCATGCGATAAGACAAGAAACATCGTTTATTTTAACACAGGTCGTGCCTTTTTCTCAACCGACCAGCGTCCGGCCTTCCGGATAGACCGGTTCCTTGTGTGCCGCCCGCTGCATGGCGAGACTGATCGCGAATGACGCCGGGCCGACCCGGCCCAGGTACATGACCGGGATCAGGATCGCCCAGGTCCAAGGGCTCAGGCCCGGTGTGCCGGCTGCGGAAAGGCCGACCGTGGCAAAGGCGGAAGTCGTCTCGAAAAGCAGGTCGAGAAAGGAAAGCGAACCGCGTTCAAGGGCCGGGCGCTCGACCAGGGACAGCAGGAGCGTCACGGACAAGACGATGCTCAGGGCCAGCCCGACGATCGCGAAGGCGCGCGTGAACGTTTCGCGCGGCAGGCGGTGGCGCATCAGGAGGATGTTGTCCCGCCCGCGGATGTCAGACAGGATGGTCGCGGCCACGATCGCGAAGGTCGTGATCTTGATTCCGCCGGCGGTCGACCCGGGGGCTGCCCCGATGAACATCAAGATGATCGTCGTGAACTTCGCGCCGTCGGAAAGCCCTGCCTGGTCGATCGAATTAAAACCCGCCGTGCGGCTGGTGACCGACTGGAAGACGGCGTCCAGGAAACGGCCGTTGCCTTCCGCCGCCAGAATAAGAACGGTTCCGGCCGCCAGCAGGATGCCGGTCCAGGCAAGCACCACTTTGCTGTGGAACTTGAGGCGGCGTGACCGGGGCAGCTCGAGCAGGTCGGACCAGACGACAAAGCCCAGGCCGCCCAGGATGATCAGAAGCGATACGGTCAGGAGCAGGACCGGGTCGTCGCGGTAGGCGACCAGGCTGCTGAACGGTCCGCCGGCGGTGTCGCCCAGCAGGTCGAAGCCGGCGTTGCAGAACGCGGACACGGCCAGGAAGAAGCCCTTGCCGATCCCCCGGGCCCAGCCCAGGCTGGCGGACAGGCGCCAGGACAGGATCAGGCCGCCGGTCATTTCGATCACGAAGGTGATCAGGATGATCTTGCGCACCAGGCGCATCACGTCGACAAAGCCAAAGCTGGCCGTCGATTCCTGGGCAGTCATCATCGTCTTGAGGGTCGCTTTTCTTCGCATGAACGTGTAGAAAAAGCTGGTGATCGTGACCAGGCCCAGGCCGCCGATCTGGATCAGCGCCAGGATGACGACCTTGCCGAAAAGGGACCAGTGGGTCGCGGTGTCAACGGTGACCAGTCCGGTCACGCAGGTTGCGGACGTCGCCGTGAACACGGCCTGCAACAGCCCGATGCTGCGTCTGTCGCGGCTGGCAAAGGGCAGTATGAGCAGCGCGGAACCGACCAGGATGACCAGAAGGAAAGACGTGGCGATGACACGGCCCGGGCGGGCGTTGACCCAGCGCAGAAAGGTGCTTGACTTGGTTTTTCGGACGACGGGCATGCGGCTGCTCCTGTGGGGCTATGCCGGTCAGCGCACCATCTTTTTCCAGATGATGTCGTATTCGCTTTCATCGCAGACCAGCAGGATGGTGTCCTGACTGTGCATCATGAGATCGCCGCGCGGCATCTCGATGCTGCCGTTCTCGCGGGTGATCATGACCACCTTGCTCTTGCCGGGGAAGTTGTATTGCTGCAAGGCCCGCCCGGCGGCATCCGAACGCGGCGAGAGCTTGAATTCGATGATGCGCTTGGTCGATTTCTCGATGGCGTAGGCGACGCGCATCCCGATGTAGTCGATCTCCTGCTCAATGATGTCCGCCAATATCTGGGTGCCAGAGTAGACCCGGTCGACGCCCAGCAGGTGGAACATCTCGGCATTCTTGGGGTTGTTGACCCGGGCGACGGTCCGTTTGACGCCGAAGCGGTTCTTGGCGATCTGGCAGCCGACCAGGTTGTTCTCGTCTTTGCCGGTCGCGGCGATGTAGAAATCTGCGTCCTGCAGGTCGACTTCCTCGAGGATGCCGATGTTCGTGCCGTCGCCGTTGTAGACCCGGACCTCGTCGAACTCCGTGGCAATCCGTTCACAGACCTCCTGCTGCTGCTCGACGACGGCGATGTCGTGCCGGTACGGCCGCAGCGTCTTGATCAGGTAGTAGGCCAGCTTGCCGCCGCCGATAATGAAGATGCGCATCGACTCTGCCATACCCTTACCCCCTAATGCAGCTCGGCCAGAACCAGCTCATCGCCGGCTTCGACCTTGAGTCCGGGATCGGCCAGGAGCAGTTCGCCCGCGCGCAGCACGCCGAAAATCAGCCGGCCGGCTTCGGTCGCCAGGTTGGCCACCGGCTCGCCGACAACCTCCGGGCTGATCGGCACGCGGCTATAATGGACCGTGCGGCTGAACAGCCTCTCCTGCTTGATTTCCTGCTCGCGGTGGATGCTGCGCAAAAACGCCTGCACGGTCAGTTCGGTCGAGCAGATGGCTTCCAGGCCAAACGATTCGAACACCGGACGGCTGCCCGGATTGAAGATGCGGGTGATGACGCGCGGGACGGAAAAGACATGCCCGGCGATCTGGGCCACCATGATGTTGATGTTGTCGTTCTGGGTGACGGCGCAGACGACATCCGCCGTCTCGATGCCCGCCTGGCGCAGCACGTCGCGGTCGATCGGGACGCCGTTGATCTTGATGCAGTCCAGGTCAGACGCGGACCGGATCAGCTGGCTGTCGCTCTCGACGATCACGACATCGTGGCCCTGATCCACCAGGACACCGGCCAGTGAGGCACCGACCTTGCCGCAGCCGACGACGATTATTTGCATCCCGCTTGCACCTCTTCCCTGCATTCGTGATTCGCTTGAATTTTCTGCCGCATCATCGCATAGGCGCAGATCGCGGCGGCGGTGGCGGCGTTGAGGGATTCGGCCCGGCCGGGCATCGGAATCGAAACCAGCGCTTGTGCCAGCTTTGCGGCTGCGCGGCTGATCCCATGGGCTTCGCTGCCCACCAGGATGGCCCCGCGTCCCGGCAATGTCTCCGGCGGCCGGTCGCCGCCGGGGTCGGCCGCAAACAAAGGCAAATCCGCCCCTGACAGCCATTTTACCACGTCGGCCAGATCTTCGAAAGCCAGCAGCGGCACATGGAAGGCGGCCCCCATGGTCGCCCGCAGCACTTTCGGATTCAGCGGCCAGACGGTCCCGGAGGTCACCAGCACGCCGTCGAAGGCGAAGGCGTCGGCGGTCCGGATCATCGTGCCCAGGTTGCCGGGGTCGCCGATGCCGTCGGCGACCAGGTAGAGGCCGTCTGCTTTCGCGGGGGCCTGCGGCCGCTCCAGGAGCGGCGATGCGCAGATCAGGGCCACGCCCTGGGGATGACGCGTGCCGCTCAGCGCCTCGAACAAGCTGTCGGGCAGGCTGCAGCGCGCGAACGTGTCCGGCAACGTCTCCAGCCAGGCAGCGGCGGCCGGCTGCAGCGTATCGGCCTGCAGCACGACATCGACCGCGACACCTGCCGCGAGCGCGTCGGCGCAGAGCCGCTGTCCCTCAAGGAAGACCTGGCCGCTTTTTTTCGAGCCGCGCACGACGGCCTGCCACCGCTTGTAGCGGGGATTTTGCTTGCTTTCAATCCGCTGTGGCATCGCTCGCTCCTAAAAGACATGAGGACGGGGGCTGCCCGTCCTCACGCGTTTGTTGCCTTGCCTGGGACCGAAGCCGCTCCGGGCGACCGGCCGGTCACAGGGCTGCTTTCGCCTTGCTGCACAGCTCGGCGAAACCGGCCGGGTCCTTGACGGCGATGTCCGCCAAGACCTTGCGGTCCAGGGAAATGCTGGCGCGGCTGAGGCCGTTCATGAAGCGGCTGTAGGACAGGCCGTTCAGGCGGGCGGCGGCGTTGATGCGCGTGATCCAGAGTTTGCGGAATTCGCGCTTCTTGTTGCGACGGTCGCGATAGGCATAGCTGAGGGATTTCATCACCTGCTGGTTGGCGACCTTGAACAGCTTGCTCTTATGGCCAAAATAGCCCTTGGCCTGCTTCAGTATCTTCTTATGGCGTGCTTTGGTCCTGATCGATCTCTTGATCCGTGTCATATCGATAACCTCCGTTCAGTGCTGTGTGGTTCAGGCAGCCAGCTTATTTGTAGGGAATCAGCTGGCGGATGTTGTGCTGGTCAGCCGAAGAAGCCAGGATGGACTTGCGCAAGTTGCGTTTGCGCTTGGTCGACTTCTTGGTCAGGATGTGCTTCTTGAAAGCCTGGGCCCGCAGCACCTTGCCGGTACCGGTAATTTTATATCTCTTCTTTGACGAGCTGTGTGACTTCTGCTTGGGCATGTGCCAATCCTCCTTGTGATCAGATCATCTGCTGTTCAGTTTTTATGGGGAGCCAGGAACATCACCATGTTGCGGCCCTCCACTTTGGGTTCGCGGTCGACCTGGCCGTGATCGGCGCAGGCTTCGGCGAATTTTTTCATGACCTCGTAGCCGCGGCTGGTATAGGCCATCTCGCGGCCGCGGAATTTGATAACGACCTTGACACGGTCGCCTTCCTGCAGGAAACGGCAAGCATTCTTGGTCTTGTATCCCATGTCGTGCTCTTCAGTCGTCATCCTGAAGCCAACTTCCTTGACACTCGTCGTCTTCTGGTTCTTCTTGGCTTCACGTTCTTTCTTGGCCAGTTCGAACATGTAGCGTCCGTAGTCCATGATCTTGCAGACCGGGTTGTCGGCCTGGGCGTTGATCAAGACCAGGTCGAGCGACTCCTCTTCTGCTTTCCTTCTCGCTTCAGCAATGGGCACAACGCCCACCATGCCGCCGCTGCTGTCAATCAAGCGCACTCTCGGGAACCTGATCTCTTCGTTGATCAGGAGACCTCTGCTTTGTTTGCCGATATGAATACACCCCCTAAATAAAAAATGAGCCGATGCTTGGCATCCGCTCCGACAAGACAAACGAGGGGCTTCCCCTGCTGTTTTGCGATGAACCTCTTCGCTATGCTGGAGGTGAGAAGCGGACGCTTCTACTTGTTATGTCATCCTATTCTACAGGCTGCCCGCTTGTCTGTCAAGGTATTTTATGCTATCGTGCAAAATAAACGGCGGCAGTCTTGTCCTGCCCGGAGGTTCACATGATCGCACGCAAAATCGCCGACCAGATGGGGCGCGGCTCCATGATCCGCAAGATGTTTGAAGAGGGCAACCGGCTCAAAGCGCTTTACGGCGCTGACCAGGTTTATGACTTCAGTCTGGGCAATCCGGACCTCGAGCCGCCCCGCGCCGTCCAGGAGGCGCTTTGCCGCCTGGTGCTCGACAAGCGGCCCGGGCTGCACAGCTACATGAGCAACGCCGGCCACGAATCGGTGCGCCAGGCCGTCGCCGGCCGCTACAGCCGCCTGTCCGGACTTCCGGTCACGGCCGGCCAGGTCTGCATGACCGTGGGCGCCGCCGGCGCCCTGAACAACATGCTCAAGGCCCTGCTCGATCCGGGCGACGAGGTCATTTTGCTCTCCCCGTTCTTTTTCGAGTACCTGTCCTACATCGACAACCACGGCGGCGTCGCGGTCGAGGTTCCCTGTGACCGTGACACGCTGCTGCCGGATCTGGCGGCGATCCGGCGCGCCCTGACGGGGCGCACCAAGGCGATCATCATCAACTCGCCCAACAACCCATCCGGCATGATCTACCCCGAATGGCTGCTGCGTGAACTCGACGATCTGCTCCGCGCCCAGGATCACGTGATCACGGTCCTGTCCGACGAACCGTATGCCGAGCTGGCCTACGACGGCAACCAGGTTCCGTCGACCCTGGCCTGCCTCAGCCAGGTCGTCGTCTGCACCAGCTGGAGCAAGACCTTGTCTCTGCCGGGCGAGCGGATCGGCTGCCTGATCGTCAGCCCCCGCTGCCAGGATCACGGCTTGCTGATCCAGGCGGCCGTCTACTGCAACCGCGTCCTCGGGTATGTCAACGCACCGGCTCTGTTCCAGCGTGTCATCGAGGAGGCCATCGACGCGAAAGTGGACATCTCCCAGTATGAAAAGCGGCGCGATATGCTGGCCGATGTACTGCTGGAGGCTGGTTTCAAACTCGAAAAGCCGCAGGGCGGCCTGTACCTCTTCCCGCACAGCCCCGATCCTGACGACGTCGCCTTTGCGGCGGCCTGCGCCCGCCACCGGGTGCTGCTGGTGCCGGGCAGCGGGTTTCATTTCCCCGGCTATGTCCGGCTATGTTTTGCCGTCAAGGAATCGGTCATCCAAAATTCTGCCGCCGCCTTCCAGGCGATCGCCCGCGAATACGGCCTTTGTTAGTCTACTGATCCGTCGTCACAAAAACCAGCGCCAGCCCTTTGCCCAGCCGGACGGTCGCCCGGCCGGTCTGGGTGAAGAGGTTTGAGACGCCGCGCGTGCTGCCAAGTTCCAGCCTGGCTTCCGTCAGCGGATAATCCAGTCCGGTGTAGGTCAGACCTTCAAGCTGGCCGCCCAGGGGCACCAGCGACACGGTCCAGTTCAAGCGCGGCCACGCCGGAGCCGTCAGCGTCAGCGTCTGGCCGCCGACCAGGGTGTAGATGCGCGAAATGCCGTCGGTCAGTAAAAAGGCCCGGTCCGGCCGGGCCAGGCTTGCCGCCAGCATCTGGGTGGCCATGACGTGGTCGGGCCGGCTGCCCAGCGCACCCAGAACGATCAGGCCCTGCTCGCGCGTCGCGGTCGGCTTGCGCCGGATCGCGGCCGCAATCGCCAGCTCGGCATCGGTCTCGTCTTTGCGGACAGGATGGCGTTCAACCGGAATATTCTGCTGGTAGATCCAGGCCAGGGCTGAACTGCCGACCGAGTCCAGGTCGCCGACCAGCAGATGCGGCGGGCGCATCAGGCGCTGCAGATGGCGCGCGCCGCCGTCGGCGCAGACAATGTCGTCGGCCTGGCCCAGCCAGTGCAGACAGGTCGCGTCGTCGCGGATATCGCCGGCCAGAACGACTACTGAGAGCATGTCCTAAGCTCTCGGATCGCCGCTGCCGGGTCGCCATGGCCGAAAACAGCGCTGCCGACCACGATCATGTTGGCCCCCGCTTCCCGGTTCTCGCGGATGTTGTCCCGGTTCAGGCCGCCGTCAATCTGGAGATGGACCGGCAGGTCCTGCTCGTCGAGCAGCCGGCGCAGGCGCCGGATCTTGCCTGGCATGCCCGGGATGTAGGACTGGCCGCCGTAGCCGGGGTTGACAGTCATCAGGAGCACCATGTCCAGAAACGGCAGCACCTCCTCGATCGATGCCAGCGGCGTGCCCGGGTTGAGCGCCACGCCGGCGGTGCAGCCGGCGTCCCGGATCATCTGCAGGGCACGCTGCAAGTGGACGCATGCTTCGGCGTGCAGGACGATGCTGTCCGCACCGGCCGCGGCAAACGGCTCGATCCAGTTGATCGGGTTCTCGATCATCAGGTGCACGTCGAGCGGCAGATCGGTGTAACCGGACAGGGCCTTGACGATGGGCAGGCCGAAGCTGATGTTGGGCACGAAATGGCCGTCCATGACATCGATGTGGATGATGTCGGCATCAGCGGCCACCTGGTCGACCGACCGGCCCAGGGCCGTAAAATCGGCCGACAGGATCGAGGGGCAGATCAGCAGGCGGTCTTGGGTGTCACGGTAGGCAGGCAACATGGATATTCCTCCTAAACAGGTTCGGCCGTCGTCCGGCCGCGACCTTTTTTTGCGTATTGATTGACAGCTTCCAGCTGGGTGCGCAGCAGCCGGTAGCGCGCCAGCCGCTCCGGGTGAATCGGCCCGCCGGGCAGCGCGCAGCCCGGTTCGCCCAGGTGGCGGCAATCCTGAAAACGGCACGGCTCGGTCAGGCGGCCGATTTCCGGATAGCCAAGCGTGACCTGTTCGGCCCGGATGCCGACCTCGTGCAGCTCGAGGGTGCTGAAGCCCGGCGTATCGGCCAGGTATCCGCCGGCGAACGGGAAAAAAACGACTTCCCGGGTGGTGTGGCGGCCGCGGCCGATCTTGTCGCTGACCCGGCCGACCGCCATCTTCTCGCTGCCGAACAACCGGTTGACGAGCGTCGATTTGCCGACGCCGGACTGGCCGGCCAGGCAAACGGTTTTACCCGAAAGCCAGTCCTGCAGCTGCCCGATGCTGTCCGCATCCTGCGGGCAGGCCTCCAGCAGCTGGCAGCCGACCGGCCGGTAGGGTTCAAGCATATCGGAACCCGCCTCACCCAGATCGGTTTTGGTCAGGATCAAAAGCGGCTCGATGTCCAAGGCGAAACACAGGATCAGCAGCTTGTCGACCAGCAGGTAATCCGGTGGCGGGTGGTCGGCGGAAAGCGTGATCGCCAGCCCGTCCAGATTGGCAACGGACGGACGCACCAGGCTGTTGAACCGGGGATGCAGCCCGACGATCTGCCAGGGCCGGTCGGGATCGCCGCTGGGAACACAGTCGACCTGGTCGCCGGCGGTCGGGATTTCGCCGGTCTTGCGGAAGATGCCGCGCGCCGAGGCCTCGAGCAGCACGCCATCCGGGCCGTCGATCCAGTACAGGCCGCCGACACCGCGCAGAATGCGTCCGGTTACGGTCGGATCAGCCATGTCCGGGGGGCGGACCTTGCGCCTTCGTTGGCTGCACAGGTACAGGCTCTGTCTCCGCCGGCGTCGGGGTCGGCTCCGGCGTTAGGGTCGGTTCCGGTGTCGGCGTCGGTTCCGGTGTCGGGGTCGGCGTCGGCGACGGGCTGGGCGTTGGGGTCGGATTGAGGAAATAGTAATAGTCCTGCTGGGTGCCGTAGGTCAGGGCGATCACGTAGTTGGCCTTGACCTCCGTGCCCGCTTTGGGGTTTTGCTTGATGATGACTCGGCGGTTTTCGGGGATGTCGACCGTCTTGCCGGTCACCGGGTCGACCGACATGTTGGTCAGCGGGCCCATGATCAGGTTGAGGTTGATCATCAGGTCCTTGCCTTCCAGGAAAGGCATGCCGGCAAAGTCCGGAACCTCGACCATGGGGATGCCCTGGCTGACAAAGAGAATGATCTCGCTGCCCTTGGGCGCGCTGGTGTTGGCAGCGGGGACGGTCTTGATCACCCGGCCTTTGGCAAAATCAGAATACTCGTACTGGACTGTGACATGAAAGCCGTATGTCTGGCGCAGCTCGGTCTCGGCCATCGTGCTCGTCTCGCCGGCGTAGTCAGGGATCGTCACCAGGTTCTGGCCGCCGCTGACATAAAGGATGATGGTCGTGCTGCCCGGCTTGATTTCCAGCCCCTTGCCCGGGTACTGGTCGATGATGATGCCTTCGGTGACGGCGGCATCTTCGCGGTACTCGATGCGTGACTTGATGTCGTTGTCATCGAGGATATCCAGGGCTTTGCCCAGCTCCATGCCGCGGTAGTCGACGACCGTGTAGATCGACTCCGCCGGCTGGGTCTGCAGATTAAGCTTGAGCTTGTCCCAGGCCCAGGAGCCGATCGCACCGAAAAAGACCACGGCGATCAGGATGATGCTGACCACGATGGCGATGTCGCGCTGCCGGGAGCGACGCCGCTCGACGATGGCCCGCTCGATGTCGCGCAGCTTGTTGTAGCTGGGATCGGGCCTTTTCAGGCCGATCGCCGTCGTGTTGGCCTGGTTGTCGCCGTCGCCGGCCAGGATGCCGTAAAGGCCGTCCGGGTCGACCATGAAGGCATCCAGCTCGTCGACGAGTTCGCGCGCGTCCGCATAGCGGTTGTCAGGCGACTTCTGGATGCACTTGATGATGATGTTGTCCAGGCTCGCCGGAATGTCCGCCTGGATGGAGGACGGCATCCGGGGCATTTCCTGCAGGTGCTTGATGGCGATGGCCACCGACGTCTCGCCGTCGAAAGGCAGCTGGCCGGTCACCATCTCGTAGAGCATGATGCCCAGAGAATACAGGTCGGACTTCTCCCCCACCAGGCTGCCGCGCGCCTGTTCCGGCGAAAAATAATGGACCGAGCCGAAGGTGACGCCCGATGTCAGGGTGATCGTGGCGCTGTTGGCGGCCCGGGCGATGCCGAAATCGGTCACTTTGGCGGTCATGTCCGGGGTGATCAGGATGTTGTGCGGCTTGATGTCGCGGTGCACGATGCCGTTGCGGTGCGCGTGCTCCAGGGCCAGGCCGATCTGGATCGCCAGCGGGACGGCCAACTGCCAGGGCAGCACGCCGCGCGCATCGATCAGGTCCTTGAGCGTCGACCCTTCGACATATTCCTGGACGATGTAGCGCAGCTCGCCGTCCTGGCCGTAGTCGAGCACCTTGACGATGTTGGGGTGGCTGAGGCTTGAGGCCGCCCGGGCCTCGGTCGCAAAACGCCTGACAAACTCCGGGTCCTGCGCCAGGTCGTCACGCAGGACCTTGACGGCGACCAGGGCATTACCCGCCTGCTGGTCTTCTGCCAGGTACACCTGGGCCATACCGCCCTGGCCGATCGTCCGGATCAGCCGGTAGCGGCCGCCGATCGTCCGATCGGCTGGCACCTGATGTTTCTCTGATTTCATGGCCGGTCCTCCAAATAAGCCTGTCAGACAAACGCTGTCAGGACTGTGATATTATCTTCGCCGCCCAGGGTCAGCGCCAGGCCGACCAGGCTGTCGGCCAGCTGGCCGGGCGAGGGCGCCTGCTGCATCTGGCTTAGGATCTCGTCGTCGTCGACCAGGCTGTGCAGGCCGTCGCTGCACAGCAGCAGGCGGTCGCCGGCAGCAAGCGTGTGCTCGCTGATGTCCGGCTGCATGTAATCGGGCACGCCCAGGGCCCGGGTCAGGACATGGCGGTTTGGATGCTGGCGCGACGCGTCGGCGCTGATTTCGCCGGCGTCGACCAGTTCCTGCACCAGGGTGTGATCGACGGTCAGCTGCAGCAGTTCACCGCTGTGGAGCAGATACGCCCGGCAGTCCCCGATGTGCCCCAGGCATAAATGCCCGGGCAGAAAGACCGCCACAGTCAGTGTTGTGCCCATCCCCTGGTTTTTGTCTTCGCTGAGCGAGCTGAGGTAGACCTTGACGTTGGCTTTCTCGATGATCCGGCCCAGGGCTTCGGCGATCCGGTCCAGCTGCGGCGGCTCATCCTGGATCAGGCAGCCCAGCTGCTGGCAGACATAGTCGACGGCGACCCGGCTGGCCAGTTCGCCGCGCCGGTGGCCGCCCATGCCGTCCGCGATCACAAGCGCGCCGTGATAACCGTTTGACGGCTGCAGAACAGCATGGCTGTCTTCGTTCTTTGGCCGAACCAGGCCGACGTGCGTTGCCGCACCGAATGTCATGGTGTCCTGCATGCTTCTTTCCTTCTCCTTAGCTGGCCGCAAGCGGCCATGATGTCCGCACCGAGTTCACGGCGCACAGTCGCCTTGATGCCTGACCGGGTCAGGCGGCTGAGGAAACGCTGCACATCCGGCGAGCGGCTTTGCCGGTAGGCGCCGCCGCTGAATTCGTTGGCTGGAATCAGGTTGACATGACAGAGCATGCCCCTGAGGCGTCCGGCCAGTTCGTCGGCGTGCTCCAGCTGATCATTGACCCCCTTGAACAGCGCATACTCAAAGGTGATGCGGCGGCCGGTCTTCTCCGTATGCCGCCGGCATGCCGCCAGGAGGCTGTCGTAGGGGTATTGCCGGGCGATGGGCATCAGCTGGCGCCGGATGGTGTCGTTGGGTGCGTGCAGGGACACCGAAAGAGTCACCGGCAAGCCTTCATCTGTGAATTCTATCATCTTGGGAACCAGTCCGCAAGTTGAGACAGACAGGTGCCGCATGCTGATATTGAGGCCTCTGGGGTCGTTGGCGCGGCGCAGGAAACGGACAACCGCCGCATAGTTGTCCAGCGGCTCGCCGATCCCCATGATCGTCACGTGGCCGATGCGGCTCGAGCAGTCGCGGGCGATCGCGTGGACCTGCGCCAGCATCTCGCCGTCGGTCAGGCTGCGCCCGAAACCGGATCCGGTCGAGGCGCAGAACGTGCAGCCCATCCGGCAGCCGGCCTGTGACGAGATGCAGACCGACCAGCCGTACTTGTAGTGCATGCGCACGCTTTCGATGATATTGCCGTCGGCCAGGCGGAAAATATATTTGGCGGTGTCGTCAAGGCCGGATGTCTGTTTTTCCGCCAATTCCAGGCCGTCGAGGGTAAAATCCTCCGCCAGCTGCTCGCGCAGCGCCTGGGGCAGGTCTGTCATCTCATCCAGGGACGCGACGCCCCGGTCGGACCAGGAGGCGATCTGGCCGGCCCGGTAAGGCGGCAGGTCCTTCTCCTGGACGTAGCGGCTCCAGTCGTAGCGGTCGAGATCATACAAGAATCGTTTCATGACGCGGTTAGTCCTTCCGTAAACGGGCGATAAAGAAGCCGTCGGTCTGATGGCGGTGCGGCAGCAGCTGCAGCTGGCCCTGAGCGGCCTGGCCGGCCAGGTCCGGCTGTTCCAAAACGGCGCCGGGCAGCAGCCCGCTCAGCGCTTCCAGGCGGTAGCGGCCGGGGTGGCGGGCCAGGAAGGCCGCCACCTGTTCCTGGTTTTCGGCCGGGTTCAGGGTGCAGGTGCTGTAAATCAGGACACCGCCGGGCTTAAGCAGGCGGTCGGCCGTGTCCAGGATGGCCGCCTGCAAAGGCAGGAACGTTTGCATGCGCGCATAGGTCATGTGCAGGCGGATTTCCGGCTTGCGCCCTAAAAGGCCCAGGCCGCTGCAGGGTACGTCGGCGAGCACCTGGTCTGCCTGGCCGATGAGGTCGGCAAAGGCGTTTGCCCCCTGCGCGTCCAATCCGGTCGCCGCATCGGCCTGGCGGGTCGTCACGCCGGCGAGCCCGAGCCGGTCAGCCTGGTCGCGGACCAGCTGAAGACGCCCCGCGTGGACATCGGCGGCGACGATGCGCGCCCTGTCACCGGTCCGTTCGGCCATGTGGCAGGCTTTGCCGCCCGGGGCGGCACACAAGTCGACGATCGTCCAGCCGGGCTGAGGTCCGGCAGCGTAACCGACCAGCATGGCGGCCTCGTCCTGAACCGAAAAATGGCCGGCCTGCCAGCCGGGCAGGCTGGTGACCGAATGGCCCTGCAGGGCCAACGACAAGGCCTCCGGGCAATAGCGACCGGGTTCAGCGTCCAGCGCCTGGGCCAACCCTTCGGGATCGGCGCGCAGCCGGTTGACCCGCACCGAGATGCGGGCGACGCCCAGCAGGGCGTGCTGGCCGATCCTTCGCGCCTCGTCCTGGCCAAACCACTTGCGCAGGCAGCCGAAAAGCTCAGGCGGCAAGCTGACCTCTAGCGCAAGGTCGTTGGCCGGCAGCTCCGGTTTCTCCCGTTCCAACCGCCGGAGCACGGCGTTGACATAGCCGCCTGAGCCCCGCCCGGCACGGCTGGTTGCCAGCCGGACCGACGTGTCGATGGCGGCCGGTGCGGGGACGGAACGCGACCAGACCAGCTGCCAGACCCCCATGCGCAGCACGGTCAGGACCCAGGGGTCGAGCCGGTCCAGAGGCCGGCTGCTCAGGCGGGCCAGCAGGTAATCGATGGACATCGTGCGGCTGATCGTCTCGTAGATCAGGGCCGCCGCAAAGCGCCGGTCGCGGGCGTCCAGGTCCGCCTGGTCCAGCAGGCGGCGCGCGCTCAGATTGGCGTAGGCATCCTGGGTATAGACAGCAAAAAGCACCCGGGCGGCAGCCATCCGGGCAGGGTCGGGGCCTCGGCGCACGCGCGTTTCAGAAACGTCGGTCACGGCGGCCCCGGGCCAGCAGGATCAGGCGCAAAAGGCTGAGGAAGGCCATGATGGCCGAGGCGACATAGGTCATCGCGGCAGCCCGCAGAACCTTGCGTGCGCCGCCAAGCTCGTCGTCGGTCAGCATGCCCTGGTCCTCGAGCACCCGGATGGCCCGCCGGCTGGCGTCGAATTCGACAGGCAGCGTCACCAGGTAGAAGAGCACGGCACCGCAAAACAGGATGATCCCGATGTCCACGAGCAGCGGAAAAGACAGCATCAGGCCGAAAAAGGCCAGGTAGGGGCCGAAAGACGAGCCGATCTGGGCGACCGGCACGAGGGCGCTGCGAATCTTGTTGGCCGCGTAGCCCTCGTGGTGCTGCACCGCGTGGCCGGCCTCGTGGGCCGCCACGCCGATGGCGGCAATCGAGGGGCTGTCGCAGGTGGCGTCGGACAGACGCAGCACCTGGGCCTTAGGGTCGAAATGGTCGGTCAGGTGGCCGGGGGTGCGCTCGACACGCACGGTCGTCAGCCCGTACTGGCTCAGGATGCGGCGGGCCGCGCTCTGGCCGGTGTGGCCGGAGCGGGCGTTGATCTTGCTGTACTTGGCAAACGTGCGCTTGACGCCGGCCTGGGCGATCAGGCTGAAAACCAGGGCCGGAAGAATCAGCAGCAGGTACAGGTTGTCAATGCCGAAGAAAAGGGAGTTTGTCTCCAGGGTCATCATGAACGCCGTCATCTGTCTTCGCCTCCCATGGTTTGTCCGAACCGGTAGTTATGGGCACAGTCGCGGCAGTGCATGCGCTTGCCCGATTCCGACTGGATCTCCAAAAGGTCCAGCACCCCGGAACCGCAGGCCACGCTGATCGCCTGGGCAGAACACAGGCAGATCGTCCCCGGGGGGATCCCGTCAGCTGCCGCCTGGACAGCCGGATCATGGTTCACCTGGCTGCGGTGAATCTTCAGGCGCTTGCCCTGGCAGACGGTGTAGGCGCCGGGCCAGGGATACAGGCCGCGAATCTGGTTGTGCACATCCCGGGCCGATTTTGTCCAGTCGATCTGGCCGTGCTCGCGGGTGAGCATGGGAATGGCAAAGCCCGCCGCCGGGTCCTGGGGCCGCGGCGTGATGCGCCCGGCCAGCCAGTCGTCGATGACGGCAATGATCATGCGGGCGCCCAGGCTGGACAGCTGGTCCGACAGCTCGCCGGCGTCCATGTCCGGTGGGATGGGCACGCGCTCCTGAGCCAGGATCGGGCCGGTGTCCATGCCGGCGTCCATGAGCATGATCGTGACGCCGGTTTGGGTCTCTCCCCTCACGATGCTCCACTGGATCGGGGCCGCGCCCCGGTAGGCCGGCAGCAGCGAGGCGTGGATGTTGAGGTTGCCGTGCGGCGGAACGGCCAGAATGGCAGGCGGCAGGATGCGGCCGTAGGCGGCCGTCACAACCAGGTCGGGCGCCACTTGCCGCAGGGCGGCCTCAAAGGTTCCGTCGCGCAGTTTTTCAGGCTGCAGAACCGGGATGCCGGCCTGTTCGGCCAGCTGCTTGACCGGCGGGGCGACCAGCTGCTGGTGCCGGCCCTGGGGCCGGTCCGGCTGGCAGACCACCGCAGCCACATCGTCCCCGCGCGCCAGCAAAGCCTGCAGCGGCGGGACGGCAAAATCCGGCGTTCCCATGTACACCAGACGCGGTTTCATGTCTTGACCAGGCTTCCGATGACTTTGTCGCGGAACAGGATGCCGTCGAGATGGTCGTACTCGTGGCAGGCGCAAACGGCAAGCAGGCCTTCGGCTTCAAGCGTGAACGGCTTGCCGCCGCGGTCCAGGGCTTGCATGACGACATGGGCCGGGCGCTCGACATCGCCCCAAATGCCGGGCACGGACAGGCAGCCCTCCTGGCCGACCTGGCTGCCGTCGCTCGCGACGATCTTGGGGTTGATCAGGACATAGGGCCCGTTGCCGTCCTGGATGTCCATCACGAACAGGCGGCGCAGGACGCCGACCTGGACGGCGGCCAGCCCGATGCCGTTGCTGGCCTTCATGGTCTGGAGCATGTCGTCGATCAGGGTCTGGATCCGCGTGTCGACACGGTCGACCGGGCGGCTCACCTTGCGCAGCAAGTCATTTTCTTCGGTTACAATCTGGCGCAGCGCCATGGCGTTCAATCCTTTCATAGCCAAACCCGGCGTGGCCGGACTCAGTCAGGGTATCATGTACAGGCCTATTATAGCAGAAGACGGGTGTCCGTTCTGTGAATCTTGTTACTGTTTGGCTAGAGCATGCTGTAGGGGTCGAAATCGATCGCCAGGGCGGCCTTGCCGCAGTCGACCCGGTCGACGACCGGCAGCAGGAAGCGGGCCAGCAGCTGCTCGTTCGGGCCCCGGATGACAACGCGGCGCCGGTAGCGGCTGCGGATCCGGTAGATGGGCGCCTTGGCCGCGTCCATCACCTGGATGGGCCGGAACGCGTCGTCCTCGTCGAGGCGGGACCGGCAGGCGTCGGCCAGCAGCGCGGCCTTGGCACGCGCCTCCTCTTCCTGCAGCGCTGAAACCGTCAGCACCCCGATCGAGCCGAATGGCGGATAACGCATCAGCTTGCGGTAGGCGATCTCCTGGCGGAAGAATCCCGGGTAGTCCTGCGCCGCGGCAAAGCGGATCGCATAGTCGTCGATGTTGTAGGCCTGGATGATGACGCTGCCGCTGTCGCGGCCGCGGCCGGCGCGTCCGGCCGCCTGGGTGATCAGCTGGAAGGCGCGTTCCGAGGAGCGGAAATCAGACAGCCCCAGCATCAGGTCCGCCGCCAGGATGCCTACGACGGTGACATTGGGGAAATCATGGCCCTTGGCGATCATCTGGGTTCCGATCAGGACGTCGGCTCCGCCCTGCTCGAACTGCTCCAGGATGCGCGCGTGAGCACTGCGCCCGACGGTCGTGTCCTGGTCCATGCGCAGGGCAATCCGGGGGGCAAAGGTCTGGTTGAAAGTCGCTTCAACCTGCTGGGTGCCGGCACCAAAGCGTCCGATCTGCGAACTCTGGCAGCTGGGGCAGCGCTTGGGCAGCGGCGTCAGGCGGCCGCAGTAGTGGCAGACAAGCTGTGACGGCGCCTGTTCCGCCCCGCTGTCGCGGTCGTTCGGCCCGTAATGGATGGTCATGGAGACGCTGCAGGTTTTGCAGCGGATAATACTGCCGCAGTTGCGGCAGAGCACGAAGCCGGCGAATCCGCGCCGGTTGATGAAGATCATCGCCTGGTGTCCGCCGTCAAAGGCCTCGTTCAGGGCAGCGGTCAACCGGCGGCTGAAAATGCCCCGGTTGCCGGCGCGCAATTCCTCGCGCATATCGACGATCGCCGTTTGAGCCATCCCGGCCGAACCGATCCGGTCGTGCAAGGTCAGCAGGACACTCTGGCCGGACTGGCTGCGCTGGTAGCTTTCCACCGACGGCGTGGCCGAGCCCAGCACCAGGACCGCGCCATGCTCGCGGGCGCGCAGCCGGGCAATATCCCGGGCGTGGTAGCGGGGATGTGTTTCCGATTTGTACGTCGATTCCTGCTCCTCGTCGATGATGACCAGCCCGATGTCGCGCAGCGGGGCAAAAATGGCGGAACGCGCCCCGACGACAACCAGGACTTCCTGGCGCAGGATGCGCTGCCACTGCACGTAGCGCTCGGACGGGGTCAAGCGGCTGTGCAGGACGGCGACCGCCGAACCGAATCGCGACCGGATGCGCCCGATCATCTGAGGTGTCAGGCCGATCTCGGGGACGAGGATCAAAACGCCGCGGCCCAGGTCGACCGCGGTCCGGGCCGCCTGCAGGTAGACCTCGGTCTTGCCGCTGCCGGTCACGCCGAAAAGCAGGTATTCGGCGCAGCTGTCCGCGTCGCGCTCGCAGGCGGTCAGGGAACCGGAAACACGCCGGATCGCCTCCGCCTGGTCCGGGTTGGGCTCAAACGGCTCCTGGTGCTCGGCGGGATTGTCCGGCTCGGGTTCGCGCCGCGTCTCCTGGCTGTAGAACTGGAGCCACTCGTGCTTGGCCAGGGTCGCCAGCACGGAGCGGCTGACCTGGCAGGCGCTCATGATCTCCGACACGGGCGCCTGGCCGGTCTCGAGCAGCAGCTCGATCACGCGCTGCTGGCCCAACCGGCTGATTTCGCCGTCGGCCAGGCGGCGGGCGGCCTCGGCCGGATCGGTCAGTTCCGCCATGCGCACCCGTTTTTCCTGGATCGCGCTGACCGCTGACGGGACCATGCAACGCAGGGCATCGCCGTAAGAACAAAGGTAGCGGCTGCGCATCCGGGCAGCCAGCTGGATCTGGTCCGGCAGCAGCACGGGCCGCTCGGCGAGCAGGCGCTGCACCGGCTTGATGAAAAAATCGGAATCCGGCGTGCGCAGGCAGGCGGTCACGTAAGCCTCGCTGCTGCGGTTGCCTTTGCCAAACGGCACACACACCCAGCTGCCGACAGACAGGCGCCCCAGAAGCTCCTCCGGAATGCGGTAGGTGTATTCACGGTCAAAGGAACGGGTCGCCTCGCGGAGGACGACACGGCAATAGGTTTCCAAGGCTCACCTCCCGGTCAGAGCAGGTCGAACAAGTTCAGCTGGCTCGATTCAGGCAAACCGTCCAGGCAGCCGCCCAAAGCCAGGCTCTCGAGGACGGAAGGCCCGATCCCGGCCCGCCGGGCCAGGTCGTCCTGCGTCTTGAACGGACTTTCGCCGCGCGCCCGGACGATCTGCCCGGCAATGGCGGCGCTGACCGACGGCAGCGCGTTGAGCGGCGGCAGGATCAAGCCCGGCTCAAGGACCTGGAAGCGGGTGGCATCCGAGCGGTGCAGGTCGATCGGGGCGAAGCCGATGCCGCGCAGCTGCATCTCCTCAACCAGTTCCAGGATGTAGTAGATGCGCTGTTCCCGGTCCGTGCCTTCGCGCAGGTCGCGGCGCAGCTTCTCGCGTGACTGGCGGATCTGGTGCAGCGGCAGGCACATGACCGAGCTGTCGAACTCGTCCGCGCGCACGGTGAAATAGGCGCAGTAATACGCTTCCGGGTGGTTGATCTTGAACCAGGCGATCCGCAGCGACGAGATCGTGTAGGCGGCGGCATGCGCCTTGGGGAACATGTAGCGGATCTTCTTGCAGGACTCGATGTACCACGCCGGTACCTGGTGCTGGCGCATCAGGTCCTCCTGCTCCCCGCTCAGCCCCTTGCCTTTGCGCACTTTTTCCATGATGTCAAACGACGCTTTGGGCGGCAGGCCGTTGTAGATCAGGTAGGTCATGATGCTGTCGCGGCAGCCGATCACGTCCTCGATCGTGCAGGTGCCGGACCGGATCAAATCCTGGGCATTGCCCTTCCAGACATCGGTGCCGTGCGACAGGCCCATCAGCTGGACGAGGTCGTAGAAGCGGCTCGGCCGTGTCTCGCGGATCATCTCGCGGGCCATGAACGTGCCCATCTCGGGCAGACCGAGTGTGGCGCAGTTGTCCGGCGATTTCCCCTCCGGGATGCCCAGCGCTTCGGTCGACTGGAACAGGCTCATCACGCCCGGGTCGGGGATCGGGATCCGGGCCACGTCGACACCGGTCAGATCGCCCAGCATCTTGAGCATGGTCGGATCGTCATGGCCCAGGATATCCAGCTTGAGGATGGTGTCGTGCAGCGCGTTGAAGTCGAAGTGGGTGGTTACTGTCCCGTTGGCGCTCTTGTCGGCCGGGTACTGGACCGGTGTAAAATCGAAAACCTCCCGCTCGCGGGGCACCACGACGATGCCGCCGGGGTGTTGGCCCGTCGTTCGCTTGACCCCGATCAGGCCGCGGGCCAGACGGTTGATTTCGGCCTGGGTGGCGTACTGCTCCTTGCCTTCGAAATACTTGCGCACGATCGCCTGGGCGTTCTTCTCGGCGTAGCTGCTGAGGGTGCCGGCCCGGAACGTGTGGCTGGCGCCGAACATCTCCTCGATGTACTTGTGGGCGCGGGGCTGGTATTCGCCGGAGAAATTGAGGTCGATGTCCGGCTGCTTGTCGCCGTTGAAGCCCAAAAACGTCTCGAAGGGGATATCCTGGCCTTCGCGCAGCATCGCCGTGCCGCAGCTGGGGCAGGCGCGCTCCGGCAAGTCGTAGCCCGATCCATAGGTGCCGGTCTGGTCGAACCGCGTTTCGTGGCAGGCGGGGCAAACATGGTGCGGCGGCAGCGGGTTGACTTCGGTGATGCCGCACAAGGTGGCGACGAACGAGGAGCCGACAGAACCGCGGGAGCCGACGATGTAGCCGTCCTCGTTCGACTTTTTGACCAGCTTGTGGGCGATGTAGTACATGACCGCAAAGCCGTTGTCGATAATCGACTGCAGCTCGCGCTCGATGCGCTGGCGGACCAGTTCCGGCAGGACGCCGTCGCGGCCGTAAAGCGATTGGGCCTGCGACCAGGTCAGACTGCGCACGTCGTCAGCGGCCGCCGCGATCAGGGGCGGAAAGGACCCTTCCGGGAACGGCCTGACATCGGCGGCGATGCGATCGGCGATCGCTTTAGGTCCGGCGATGACCGCGTCCTCCGCCTGTTCCGGCCCAAGGCAGGCGAACGCGTCCAGCATTTCCCGGGTCGTGCGGAAATAGAGTTCTGACTGCTGATCCGCATCCTCAAAGCCCATGTCGGTCATCAGGATGCGGCGCAGGTCGGCGTCGCGCGGCTCCAGGAAATGAACGTCGCAGGTGGCGCAGACCGGCTTTTTCAGGCGCTTGCCCCAGGCATAGATCAGCCGGTTGAGGTTGCACAGGTCTTCTTCCCCGGTCAGACCGCTCTCGGGGTCGCGCAGGTAGAAGGCGTTGT
>LSQX01357361.1_pt1 | contig 23753 bp, 20 predicted proteins | sample 654561 | NCBI WGS metagenome assembly LSQX01 (sample SAMN04489861, study PRJNA283612) | anaerobic digester metagenome | isolation source: 4 biogas reactors fed with cattle manure at either 37C or 55C with and... | place: Denmark: Kongens Lyngby | collected 2014
CGCAGCAACGGGTGGGGCCTGACAAAGCTCGGCGCGAGCGTGGGTCTCTGCGGGCCGCGCACCCTTCTTCCCGATGCCTTCACGAGACTGGGCGTGGACGTCACGTCGGACCTGCGCGAAGCCATCGACGGCGCGGACGTGATCTACGTGCTGCGCATTCAGATGGAGCGCCAGAGCAAATGCCTGTTTCCCAGCATCCGGGAATACATCCGGTTGTTCCGCATCGACAACGAATCGCTGAAGGCCGCGAAACCGGACGCCCTGATCATGCATCCCGGGCCGATCAACCGCGACGTGGAACTGTCGTCGGAAGTGGCCGACGGTCCGCGTAACGTGATTCTGGAACAAGTGACAAACGGGGTGGCGGTCCGCATGGCGGTCATGCATCTCCTGGTCAATAAGCCCAGAGTGACCGCATAGGGAGCCGAACAATGAGTGTTGTCATCAAGAATGGACACGTGATTGACCCGGCCTCGAACACGTCGGCGCCCCTGGATGTGCTGATCATCGGCGACCGCATCGCCCGCATCGGGACGGACCTGCGCGGGAGCGAGGTGCTCGACGCCACGGGCTGCATCGTGTGCCCGGGCCTGGTGGACATCCACGTGCATTTCCGGGAGCCGGGCTTCGAGTCGAAGGAAACCATCGCCACGGGCAGCCGGGCCGCGGCGCGCGGCGGGTTCACGTCCGTGGTGACGATGCCGAATACGGAGCCGCCGATCGACAACGGGGGGATGGTGGAGTTCGTGAACCGGCGCGCGCGCGAGACGGCCTGCATCAAGATCTGGCCCGCGGCCGCGGCGACCAAGGGGCGGGCCGGCGCCGAGATGACCGAGATGGCCGAATTGAAGGCCGTGGGCGCGGTGGCGGTCACGGATGACGGCAGCGACATCGCGTCGAGCTGGGTGCTGCGGCGCTGCCTGGAATACGCGGACATGTGCGGCCTCACGTATCTCGGACACTGCGAGGATGCGTCGCTGGTACAGGGCGGGGCGATGAACGCCGGGCTCAATTCCACGAAGCTGGGCCTGTCGGGCATGCCCAAGGCGATGGAAGAGATCGCCGTGGCCCGCCTGGTGCGTCTGGCCAAACTGACCGGTGCGAAGGTCCACGTGTGCCATGTCAGCAGCGCGGGCAGCGTCGAGATCGTGCGCTGGGCCAAGGCGCGGGGCGTCCGGGTGACCTGCGAGACCGCTCCGCATTACTTCACCCTGACCGACGACGCCGTAACGACCTTCGACACCAACGCGAAGATGAACCCGCCGCTCCGGGAGGCCGAGGATGTCGCGGCCATCAAGGAGGGGCTGCAGGACGGTTCGATCGACTGCATCGCGACGGACCACGCGCCGCACACCCCGACCGAGAAGGACGTCGAGTTTGATTATGCGCCCTTCGGCATCGTGGGGCTCGAAACCTCGCTGGGCCTGGTTGTGACGGAGCTGGTCGAGCCCGGCATCCTGACAATGGAACAGGCGATCCGGCTGATGACGTGGGCGCCCGCGCAGATCCTGGACCTCCCGGCGGGCAAACTCGAGCAGGACGGCCCCGCGGACGTCACGGTGTTCGATCCGCACGCGGAATGGACGGTGGCGCCGGAAACGTTTCTATCAAGAAGCCGCAACACGCCCTTCGCGGGCCGGGTGCTGCGCGGGCAGGTCAAGGCGGCATTGTGCGACGGGCGCTTCGCCTATCGAGAAGCGTAAACGCCTGAAACGGCACGGAACTCCATGAACAGAACAACGAAAGCCATCCTTGCAACTGAAAACGGGCTGGTGCTCGAGGGCGCCGCGGTGGGCGCCGAGGGCGAGACCACCGGCGAACTGGTGTTCAATACGAGCATGACGGGGTATCAGGAGATCCTGACGGACCCGTCGTACGCGGGCCAGGTCGTCACCATGACGTATCCGCTCATCGGGAATTACGGAGTCAATACGGAGGACGTGGAATCGCGCCGTCCCTTTGTCGAGGGCTTTGTGATGCGCGAGTGCTGCATGCGGCCGAGCAACTTCCGCGCGCGCCAGAGCCTTCCCGAGTATCTCAAAGAGCACAACATTGTCGCGATCGACGGCGTTGACACGCGCAGGATCACCAAGATGCTCCGTACGGAAGGGGCGAAGAAATGCGTCATCAGCACGATCGATTTTGAGCATGACCGCCTCATCCGGAAGGCCCAGGACGCGCCGGACATGGCGGGGAGCGATTACGTCAAGGCGGTGTCGGTCAAGGCGCCGTACGTATGGAATCCGGAGAAACAGGACGCCGAGTTCAACGTGGTCGCGTTCGATTACGGGATCAAATACAACATTCTCCGGCTGCTCGATGCGGCCGGGTGCCGGGTGACGGTGCTGCCCGCGACGGCGTCGGCTGACGACGCGCTGGGCTGCGCTCCGGACGGCATCTTTCTGTCGAACGGCCCCGGGGATCCGGCGGCGCTGCCGTACATTTATCCGACCGTGCAGGGGTTGTTCGGCAAGAAGCCGATCTTTGGCATCTGCCTGGGCCACCAAATCCTCGGGCACGCGTTTGGCGGCACGACGTACAAGCTGAAGTTCGGCCACCGGGGCGGCAATCAGCCCGTCATCAATCACGACACGGGGGCGGTCGAGATCAGCGCGCAAAACCACGGGTTTGCCGTGGATCCCGATTCGCTTGATCGCACGAAGGTGCGCATCACCCACACCAACCTCAACGACAAGTCCGTCGAAGGCATGGAACACCTTGACATGCCGGTGTTCAGCGTGCAGTACCATCCCGAGGCGTCGCCGGGCCCGCATGACAGCCGCTACCTCTTCGACAAGTTCATCGCCGCGATGCGCGCGTGGAAAACGAAGTAGCCGCGCCGCCGGGAAGGGGAACCGCATGAAGACGTACCATGTTGGCATTCTGGGGTTCGGGTTTATCGGGAAGGTGCATGCCTACGGGCACCTCAATATCCCGTTGTTTTACGATCCGCCGCCCTGCGCGACGCGCATTACCCACATCTGCACGAGCCGCAGCGAAACGGCCGAGCGGGGCCGCGCGCAGGTGGGCGCCGACGTGGCCACCACCGACTACCGCGAGATCACCGAGAACCCCGGCGTGGACATCGTGCACATCTGCACCCCGAACCATCTCCACCGGGGCCCGCTTCTCTCGGCGATGGCCCACAACAAGCACATCTATTGCGACAAACCGATTGTGGCCGAACTGAGCGAGACCGCGCCGATCGAAGCCGCCCTCGCGCAGTATACCGGCATCGCCCAGATGACGTTCCAGAACCGCTTTTTTCCGGCGACCCTGCGGGCGCGGCAACTCGTCGAGGAGGGGTTTCTCGGCAGGCTGCTGCAGTTCCGCGCGTGTTACCTGCATGCGGGCAGCGCCGATCCCGCCGCGCCGCTCAAGTGGAAGTTGTCGGCCGAGGCGGGCGGCGGCGTGATCGCGGATCTGGCGTCGCACGTGCTCGACCTGCTCCACCCGCTGGTGGGCGGGTACGCGTCGGTGATGGCGGCCACGCAGATCGCCTATCCGGACCGTCCGTCGGCGGACGACCCGAAGACGCGCGTCAAGGTCGAAGCGGAAGACAACGTAGTGATCCTCGCGCGCACCCGGTCCGGCGCGCTCGGCACCATCGAGGCCACCAAGATCGCCACGGGCGCCGAAGACGAATTGCGCTTCGAACTCCACGGTTCGACCGGCGCGATACGCTTCAACCTCATGGATCCCCACCATCTCGAGATCTACGATGCGACCGCGCCGGGCGCCCCCCAGGGCGGCCGCCGCGGCTGGACGCGCATCGATACCGGCCAGCGGTACCCCGCGCCCGGCGGGAAGTTCCCGAGTCCGAAGGCCAGCATCGGGTGGATGCGCTCGCACATGGCCTGCCTCGCCAATTTCCTCTGTTGCGTCGCCGAGAACCGGTCCGCCGACCCCGGGCTCGAGCAGGGCATCTACATCCAAAAACTCATTGATGCCGTCAGACGTTCCGCGCGCGCGTCGGCCTGGGTGGATGTGGACTGATTCCCGGTCTGCCGGGGCGGCCTGGCCTACGTCAGAAAGATGTAGCGCAGAACGAGCAGGGCCGCGACCACATACAGGACGGGGTGGACGTCCTTGAACCGGCCGGTTCCGGTCTTGATCGCGACGAAGGAAATGCAGCCGATGGCGATGCCCTCGTGAATGGCATACGAAAAGACCATCATCGCCACGGTCAGGAATGCCGGCAGACTCTCGGTAACGTCTTCCCACGCGATTCTGCGTAACGGGGCCATCATCAGGAAGCCGACGACGATGAGCGCCGGGGCCACCGCCGGGTACATGGCCACGTGCGGCGTCGTGGGGTCCACGCCATAGAACGCGGGGCCGATGTCCTGTCCCGCAATCTGCACAACCGGCGCAAGGAGAATGGCGCAGACGAAACAGAGGCCCGTCACCACGGCCGCGAGGCCGGTGCGCGCGCCTGCCGCGACGCCCGTGGCGCTTTCGACGAAGGAGGTGACGGTGCTGGTGCCGAAGAGCGCCCCAATGCACGTGCCCGCGGCGTCGCTGAAGAAGGCGCGCCCCGCGCGGGGCAGGACGCCGTCGTCGCCGATGTAGCCCGCCTGTTTTCCGACGCCGACCAGCGTGCCGATGGTGTCGAACAGGTCCATGAAGAACAGGAGCGCGATGGCGGTGAGGGCGAGGTCCCACCGGGTGAACAGTTCGGCGAAGTTGAGGTTGAAGAAGGTCTCGGTGGACCACGCAATGGCCGTTTCGGGCCGGGACAGCACGCCGGTAAGGAGGCCGATGGCGGTGGTCGCCAGAATGCCGATGAGAATGCCGATGCGCACGCCGAGGGCCATCAGCGCGGCGGTGAGCAACACGCCAAACACNNTGGGCGACCATCGTGACGGGGCTGGGCTTGACGATGCCGCCCCATTGCAGGCCGATGAACGCGATCAGCAGGCCGATGCCGGGTCCGATCGAGTTCTTGAGGCAGTCGGGCAGAACCCGCATCAGCCGGTCGCGCGCGCTGAACAGCGACAACAGCAGAAACAGCACGCCCGAAATGAATACGATGGCCAGGCCGGCCTGCCACGAGAACCCCATCGTCAGCACCACCGTGAACGCGAAAAAGAAGTTCTCGCCCATGCCGGGGGCCAGCGCAAACGGATACCGCGCGACCAGGCCCATGAGCAGGCACGCGGCCGCCGAAGACAGGCACGTCGCCAGCAGCACCGAACCGCCCGGCATGCCGGCAACCTGGAGCACCGCCGGCTGCACGAACACGATGTAACTCATCGTGGCGAAGGTGGTCAGCCCGCCGAGTACCTCGCGCTGGACGGTTGACCCCGATGCGCGAATGCCGAAAAAGCGGTCAAGAGCGTTCATGAAGTTCCCCCTGCCGGCACGGCGTCGACACGGCGTCCGGCGCGGTGGCACGCCATCACGTGTCCGGCCGCGGATGGCCCTCGTGCCTCCCGATTGTACCCCCCTTCGAGGATCGGCTCAACCGCGCGAGACGCCCCGTGGCGGGGCGTTTCCGGCGGGTCAGGCGCTTCTGCCGCGCGCCATCCCCCTCACGCGCGGTACCGTTCCCTGAGCCGGTCGTAGATGCCGCCGAAGGCTCCGTTGCTGAGGATGAGAACCACGCTGTCCGGGGCGACGGACGTTTCGAGGCCGCGGACCAGCTCGTCGACGTCGTCGGTGAACGCCGCGCGGACGCCGTGCTGTTCCAGGGCGCGGACGATGGCGGTCCGGTCGAGCCGTTCGGACTCGGGGATCGAAGCGGCGCGGTGAATGGGGCCCAGCCAGACCGCGTCGGCCTCGCGAAACGCCGCATTCATCTCGGCCTGAAACCGGTTGGTGACGACGGTGTTGGAGCGCGGCTCGAACAGCACGTGCAGCGTGCGTTGGGGCCAGCGCTGCCGTGCCGCGGCGATGGTTTCACGGATTGCCGTGGGATGGTGGGCGAAATCGTCGACAAACGTGATCCCCCGCGATTCGAGAAACACTTCCATGCGCCGTTTGACCCCGCGGAATCCCGCCATGGCGCGGGCAACGGCGGCGGCGTTCATGCCCAGGGCCGCGCACACGGCGGCGGCGGCCAGGGCATTGCGCAGGTTGTGGCGGCCCGCCATGGGCACCGCGACGTCGCCCCAGACCGCCCCCCCGCGGTGGATCCGCAACCCCAGGCAGCCGTCGGGAAGGTCCGGGAGCGAGGCGAGCTCGCCGCGCCAATCGGCCGACGCATCGAACCCGTACGATTCGACGGGGCAGTAGGCGTGTTCCCGGAGGGCCAGGGCGTTGGGGTCGTCCGCGCACACGATCAGCCGGCCCTCGCGCGGGATCTGCCGCAGCATCAGCCGGAACGCGCGAATGATCGCCTCCAGATCGGGGTAGATGTCGGCGTGATCGAATTCGAGCGACGTGACCACCGCGATCTCGGGCAGGTAATGGAAGAATTTGGCGCGTTTGTCGAAGAACGCGGTGTCGTATTCGTCGCCCTCGATGACAAACGGGGCCCCTTCCTCGCCCAGCCGCGCCGAATGGGGAAAATTGACCGGCTGGCCGCCGATGAGGAAGCCCGGCTGCATGCCGGACGCGTCGAGCAGACAGGCGGTCAGGGCGGTCGTGGTGGTTTTGCCGTGGGTGCCCGCGATGACGACGGGGCGCCGGGCGCGCAGCACCGCGTCTTTCAACCATTCGGGCAGGCTGAGATAGCGGAGTTTGCGCGAGAGGGCCGCTTCGACTTCGGGGTTGCCCCGGCTCAGCGCGTTGCCCAGGATGACGCAGTCCGGGTTCCAGTCCAGATTCGCGGCGTCGTACCCGGTGGCTACGGGCACGCCGAGCGCCTCGACCATGTGCGACGTGGGCGGGTAGAGGGGATTGTCGCTGCCGCGGACGTCCCACCCCGCCTCGATGGCCAGGCGCGCGCCCGCGACCATGGCCGTGCCGCCGATTCCCGAAAAATGGAGCGAGGGCCGGGACAACCCGCCCGTATTGTGACCCACCATAGCTGGCCTCTGCTTTCCTGGCTGCGTGTACACTGGCCGGTATTCAACCACATCGGCGGCGCCGAGGCAATTACACGCGGCGGTATGGCCTGGATTTCCGGAATATGGGGGTATTGCAGGAACGGCTTCGGCTAAAGTCCGGCCGCGAATCTGTCGATAATGGGAGGTGAAAGGGTGAACATGGATGTTCACCGCGGATTGCCAGGGAGAACACGGCAATGGTTGGCGTGAATGGCATAGTCGCTGTGCCCGAGCCTTCCAATGTACGCAAGGCAGAGGCTGCGGCCCCTCCGAGGGATGTCGTGGCGGCCAGTCCGGCCGCCGATGATGTCGACATCAGCCCGGAAGCCCGGGCCGCTGCCCAGGCGGTGCAGGCGGCACGCCTGCAATCGCCCGGCGAAGACGTCCGTGCCGAGCGGGTCGCGGAAGCGAAACGCAACCTCGAACTGGGCGCGCATCGCGTCCAGGAGGTCGTCAAACTCGTGGCCGCTCGCATGACGAAGCAACTCGTACTGTAGGAACCGTACGCTGAACGACGGCCAGGCATGAAATAACCGTCCCGCGACGCGCCGCTGTCCGCAGGGGGGCAGGCGCGCCGGGGGTCGTGCCGTGTCTGCCGCGAAGATCCGCGCGTTCGAACAAGGACGCGCAGCCGCGCCGCAGACGGCGCCTGGAACCTGTCCCCGTTCTTGTCCGGGGTTTTGAAACGCTGTGCTCTCGAAGGCCTCTGCGGCCGTTATCTGGCTTCGGACGAACGCCGCTGGCGGGGGAAATGAGAAACGCCTGGCGCGGGGCCAGGCGTTTTGCAGACGATGCATCGCGGGGTAGCGCTCAGTACCTTACCCCCATGAGATGGCAGAGGATGTACCGGTCGAGTTCCTCGTAATCGCGCTCCTTGATGAGCTGCGCTTCCAGTTTGCGGTCAAGCGTGGCGACCTTGTCCAGCAGCTTCTTGAACGTGTTGAGGCTGTTGGAGAGGTGCTTCATCGAAACGTTCTGCTTCTGCGTGCGCATGGTTTTGACATCGAGCCCAACCCATTCCCCGTTGCGGCCGTAACCATATTCCTCGAGCACGCGGACCTGGTTGAAGGCCCGGCGGAGGTTGTAGGACCCGAACGATTTGTCCTGGTCGAACTTGAGTCCGCCCTGATCATTGAGATGCACGCTCCAGAGTTTATCGTGGGCGAGGGCATAGCCCATGTCGTCGGAGGGGTCGAGGCCCGCGAGAATGGAATGGGCGGTTTCGACCAGCACGCCCACGCGCGCCGGGTCGCAGGTCATGTAGCCCAGGCCGATGGCGTGGCCGATGGTCGAGATGATCGCGCTGTCCACGGGCTCGTTGGGTTTCGGCTCGACCAGAATCCGCAGCTTGGGATCGTATTCCAGGAAGAGGTTGAACGCCTCGACGATCTGGAGCACTTGCGTGCGGGCATTCTTGGCCTCGCGGATGTAGGTGCCTTCGCGCGCGAGCCACATCACCATGTTCTGCGCCTCGATCGCGTTCTTGATGTCGATGGCGACCTTCGTGCGGTCGATGGCGTACTTGCGGTCGCGGGGATTGTTGCTCGTATACGCCCCGTCGATGGTCTGCGGCGCGAACCACAGGCGCGGCGCGACGAATTCCGCTTTCAACCCTTCGCTGTCGAGCGCGCGCTTGACCGCCCGCGCCTCTTTCATGATCTGCGCATGCGACTTGTTGTCCAGATTCGGCACGACATCGTCGTCATGAAACTGGATGCCCTGGAACCCCATTGCTTTCGCGGCCTTGAACTTCTTGGCCATGGCGATGGGCTTGCGCACTTCCGGCCCGAACGGGTCCGACCCCTCGTCGATGTTCCACGGGCCATACGAGAAACGGTACTTGCCATTGATCTTCGGCATCAGCGTCTCCTCCGTCCGCACGGCGCCGGGATACCGCGAGACAGTCCGAGGACCACCGGCTTCCCCATGCGTGTTGTACACCTGTAAGAAGGGATCAGCATACGGCGCGCGCCAAACCGTTTGCAAGCGAATGCTGAGCGAATGCTGAGCGGGCCGGTGCGGTCCCACCGCGGCCCGTAACCGGACTTGACACCACCCTCGTTCCTCCGCGTACTCTGGAAGACGGCTCCCGGCGCGGCCCTTCTGAGCGCGATGTATTCGACCAGGGCGTTCGCGACCTCTACCGCACCGCTGAGGACGACGGTGTGTTCCACTACACGTTCTTCAACGGCACAAAGCGAAAACGAGGAGATGCGTCATGAACAAGGGCACATGGATCGCCATCAGGAATTGCGTGTTAGGCCCCATCCTCTATTTCATTGTGCTGTGGATTCTGGCGCGGCTGTTTGACGATGTGCGGCCGCTGGCGGTCGCGTTCAGCGTCATGGGGGTCATGATTGTCGATGCCGCACACGAATCGTTCCGCGCAGGGGAGAAGGCCGGGAGCCGTCCGCATACCATCGGCGCATCGCCCTGAACGGGCAGGACACGAGGACAGGTTGACATGGCGCAGGCAGTCAGGACGCTCGGCGTGATTGCCGCGGTCCTTTTTGCAGCGGCGCCGCACATCCAGGCCGTCGCGGTCGACGACGGGCCCCAGACGTTCACCTATCGCGGCATTCGACCCGACGATCCCCTGGGACGGGTGGGTCTCCGCAACCCGGAGCGGGGCTGGCACATCGAGACGGTGGTCGCCCAACCGCCGGGCGGACCGCTCCGGGGTTCCGCGGCGCACCTCCGAACGACGCTGCCGGCGGCGTATTCGGATCTGTGGTGGACCGATCGCGACGGCCGCTACGGCATCATCCTGCTCGGGCCGATCGAGCTCGCCCGGTAACGAAGACTCCGGGCGTGCGGTCAGCAGTTGGTGCGGATCTCGAGCTGGTAGAGCTGGGCAAACGTCTTCGCGTGGCGGCCGAAGTCGCCGCACCACACCACCGGATGCGGGCCGGGGTAGATCGAACAGATGTCGTCGACGTTGTCCATGCGGGCCAGCACGCGCGTGGCACATCCGCCGCTGGGCGGACACTGGGGCGAATCGATGATGTCGCCGCACCAGGCGTCGAGGCGGTTTTCGTCGCGGTGGTACTTGGCGAGGGTGATCCGTTCGCCCGCGGGCCAGTCCACGTCAAGCGCGAGCGTCTTGGGCATCTGGTGGAAGAAGGGCCGCAGGGCGTAGGGCGCGTCCTTCGCGTCCGGTCCGTGCAGTTTTGTCGTGCAGGTGCAGTGTGAGGCGAAATACAGGTTTTCCTCGGTGTCGAATTCCGGATTGTGCTGAAACCCGCCCCGGCCGAAGAGGTTTGCGCCCAGCATCAGGGAAAGCGACGCGTTGAGGTCGTTCTCGCAACCGCAGGGCACCAGCGCGCCGTTGTTGATCGAGAAGCTGAGGCAGGGTTTGCGGTGTTTCAGAAACAGGCACTCGATCGTGATGGCGTCGGCGTCGTACTTGTCCATGAGGGCGAGAACGGCGGCATGCGCGCGGACGGCGTCCAGAAACGCGTTTTTTTCAAGGCCGGTGACGTTGTCTGCCCGCCGGCGCACCGCGGCCGCCAGGCGCGTCATCTCCGGCGTGATCTCCGTGGCGTCGTAGAGGTCGTTGAAATAGCCCGCGGGCACGCCGTGAACGGGCAGATCAAAGAACTCGACGTGGTCGTCGGCCTCTTTTTCGAGGCGTCCCGAGACCCGCAACAGCCGGCTCTGGGCCATGCGGGTCTTGGCGTGCACGGCGCGCAGTCCGCGTTCAAGGGCGTCCCAGTGTTCGATCGAGTGGATGTACTGCAGTCCCTTTTCGGTGCGGAACCGCTCGGGCGGCAGCTGGTGGTTCGCGCCGAGGGGATGATAGAGGATGATCGGCCCGTCATAGGCGTCGAGGATCGGCACGATTTTCGCGCTGAACGAGTTCCAGAAGTTGAACAGCAGGAGCGCCTCGGGTTTGTTCGCGGTAATGTCCGCGATGAACGCCTGGATGCCCGCGTCGGTATAGATGGGGGCGCGGTCCAGTTCGAGGGCGATGCTGAGGCCGCGCGTCATGTCCGCGAGCCGCTGCTCGAAGGTGGCCTGCTGGGCTTCCGGCTCGAACTGGTTGCCCGGCCAGGTGAACCACTGGTGCGTGCTCCACGAATCCTCGCATTTCCCCTCGAGCACCACTTCCCTGGGGGGATAGAAGAAGGCGCCCCGCACCCGCGCGGGATGCTTGGCGCGCGGCGCGGCAAGCAGGGTTGACGTATCGGCCGCGTGTGCCCGTGTCAGCATCCCCGAAGCCATCAGGGCCGCCGACGAGATCATGAAAGTCCGGCGATTCAGTTCGTGTGTCATGGGCTCACCCTCCCCGGATGGTTCACCGCGTTGCGATTCCTGTATGCCATGGTTGATGCCGCGCGCCTACTGTGCCTGCGCGGACGGCTTGTCCCGGTGCCAGATCTTGTTGACGATCTTCCACGCCCCGTCGATTTTCACCAACGAGAGGTAATCGGTGTAATGGGCGCTGGGCCAGTTGAGGTCCGTCTTGACCACGGCGGCCCGGCCGGTTATGTCGATGGACACGATTGTGTTGACGCGGCCCGCGGGATCGGGCGCGTCGCCCCGCGTATACACCACCCATTCCTGAAACGGTTCCCATTCCTGAGCGCCGTCGCTGGTGGTGCCGATGACACTGGCCTTCGGATGGAAGGCCTTCCGCAAAGCCGCTTCGTCATACTGGATGATGCCGTCGAAATAGAGCTGAATCACCGCGCGGATCGCGTCTTCGTCGGCCTCTTCCTCCGATGCCGTTTCGCCGGATGCCGCCAGCAGGATTCCGCCCGTAACCGCCAGCGCGCACACCAGCGCCCAATGCATGAGTTTCATGATTTCGTCCTCCGTAGGCTGTGGTACCGCTTCCGCGTGCCGCGCGGGCGCCCTTCTCATTGTGGCCGATTCGTCCGGCCGGCGCAACCGCCCGGATTCTTGTCGCGGCAGACGCAAATCGGTACCATGTGCTCGCTGCAACGCATGGAAGGAGCTCAATCATGTTCGCTGTGTTACTGGTTCTTGTGTCGGGCGCCACGATTCAGGTGGAGGCGCCCGCGTTCGCGCGCCCGTGGGACAAGGCGCCCGCGCAATTCGATATCACGGAATTTGGCCCCGGCGTCATGGCCCGCGTGCTCGACGCAAGCACCGGTCAGGAACTCCCCGCCAAGGTGCAGCAGCAATTCGATAAGCGCTATGTCTACTGGATCCGCACGGACGACGGGTCGCGCCCGGCCCCCTATACCATCGAAACGGAGGCGGCCCCCGCCGCGATGCCCGTGTTTGTCGGGGCGGGCGACATGCTGGCCTACGGCCGCTACGGCGTCACGGCCGACCTCGGCGTCGGCCTCTGGGCGACCGCCATGCCCATCGACTGGGACGATGACGGCGACTGGGATCTCCTCTACAGTTGCCAGGACAAGCCCCAGGGCGGCGTCTACCTCTACATCCAGGAAGCCAAGAACGTTTTCCGGCAGGTCAAGCGGCTCGCCGACGGGGTGTGGTACTGCGCGCTGGCCGACATGAACGGCGATGGCGAGGAAGACCTTCTCGGCGGCGAACAGTGGTGGGAAAGCGTGCGCGACCCCGCGGGCTGGACCCGGCACGACGGCCCGTTCAAGAAACCCGAAGGACGCATTCGGGCGTTTCTTTCGCGCCAGGTGGACTGGGACGGCGACGGCCTCCTCGACCTCATCCGGGCCGCCGGCGACTGGGAGGAATACGGCTGGGACCGGGCGTTCGACGAGACCGGCAACTGGACGCGCGGCCCGCTCCACGGCTACCTCTGGTTTCACAGGAACACCGGCACGAACGCCAGCCCCGTCTATGCCGAAGGCGTCCGCCTCGAAGCCGACGATACCCCTATTGACGTCTACGGCAACCCGTGCCCGTCCATCGCGGACTGGGACAACGACGGCGATCTCGACCTCCTCTGCGGCGAGTTCCGCGACGAGTTCACCTATTTCGAAAACGTGGGCACGCGGACCAACCCGCGTCTCGGCCCGCCGCAGCCCGCCATGACCCGCGACGGCCGCCTCACGATTGACCTGTGCATGATGAATCCGCTGCCGTGCGACTGGAACGGCGACGGCCGGGTCGATCTCGTCGTCGGGCAGGAAGACGGGCGCGTCAGCGTCATCATCAATCTCGGGGTCACCCGCGGCGCGCCCCTGTTCGCCGGGGAATTCTTCCTGAAAGAGATCGATCCGCCGGTCAAGTCCGGCGGACTGGTCACCCCTTGGCTCGACACCGTCACCGGCGAGCTGTACTGCGGTAATACGGCGGGCTACATCGAGCTGTTCCGCGTGCGCGACGGGGCCTACCTCGAGGGGCAGTACCTGCGCGAGGCGCGCGTGCCGTTCCGCATCGAGGCGGGCTACAACCTCAGCATCCAGGGCCCCGCCGAAGAAAAATGGGGGTATACGGTCCCCTGCCTGGGCGACCTCAACGGCGACGGCCAGAACGAGATTGTCTACAATTCGATCGTCGGCCGCATCGAACGGCTCCACCTTCAGCGGGTCGGATTGGTGACGCGCGAACCCCTCCGCGTCGCGTGGCCCGGCGACCCGCCGTATCCCGCCTGGAACTGGTGGAAACCCGAGCCGGACCACCTCGTCGTCCAATGGCGGACCCGGCCCAACGTGCTTGATTACGACGCCGACGGCCGCCAGGACCTTATCGCCGTCGATCACGAGGGGTATCTCGCTTTCTACCGCAACGCGGGAGACGTTCTCGAACCCGGGAAACGCGTCTTTCTCGACGAAAAGGGCGAACCGCTGCGGCTGAACGATGGCGAAGGCGGCAAGAGCGGACGCGCCAAGTTCCATCTCGCCGACTGGGACGGCGACGGCGATCTGGATCTCATCCGCAACACGAAAAACACGGGCTGGTTCGAGAACACCGGCGAGAATCGGTACACGTGGCGCGGCGATTTCCCCGTCCGCGTGCTGGCCGGCCACACAACCGCGCCCCAGGTGGTCGACTGGAACGCCGACGGCACGATGGACCTGATCGTCGGCGCGGAAGACGGCCACATCTACTGCTATCACCGGGCCGCGCTGGACGAGCCCGGCAAACTCGACGCGGTCAAGGAATAGCCGCCCGGGGTCAGCTCGCGACGTAGGCGTCGATGGCGGCGCGGATGGTCTGGAAAATCCAGGCGCGGCGCGTGTCGTCGGTCTCGAGGATGGTCACGCGGAACCCGTCGTGGCTGCTCTGGAATCCCGACAACGGCACCACGACGATTCCCGTGGCGCCCATGAGGTAATACACGAACCGGCGGTCCGGGGGAACGCCTTTCACCATCTCCTCGATGCGGCGGCGCACCGGTTCGTTGTCGATCCGCAGCGTCTGATGCTCGTTGAGAACGCCCGGTTTGAACATGATGGTGATATAAAACGCCCCGCTGGGCTTGGTGACGATGACCGCGTCGCATCCCCGGAACGCATTCACGACCTCATCGGCGCGTTGGTCAAACATGGCCGCGCGCCGGCTCAGGTGCGCGGGATAGCGCGGGTCGCCCATGACGCGGGGAATCGACATCTGCGGCAGCGTCGTTGAACAGACCTCGAGGCGTTTCGCCGCGACGAGGCTGTCGACGTAGCGCGCGAAGTTCTCGTCGCGGTGTTTGTTCAGCACTTCGAGCCAGCCGCAGCGCGAACCCGGCCAGGGATACTCCTTGCTGATGCCGCGCATGGCCAGGGCCGGCACATCCCCGATCCATTCGCTCATGTGCATGCGCGGGTTGCCGTTGTAGACGATGTGCACATAGATCTCGTCGGCAATGACAAACAGGCGGTGTTCGCGGGCAATCCCGGCGATTTCCTCGAGGATCTCGCGCGGATACACCGCGCCGGTGGGGTTGTCGGGCGACAAGAGCAGGATTCCCGCAATGGAGTCGTTGTATTTGACCTTGTTCCGGATGTCGTCCACATCGGGGAGCCAGCCATTGTAGGGGTCGAGCTCGTAGGTGACGTGGCTGTAGCCCGAATGCGCGGCTTCCGCCGAGGAATGCGTGCTGTACGCCGGCGACGGTCCCAAGACCCGCGCTTCACGCCGCAGAAATCCGTAGACTTTCGCTACGGCGTCGCCCAGACCGTTGAAAAAGATGATGTCGCTGGTGTTTACCTGCACGCCGCCGGGGCGCTCGTTCACGAGGTCGGCCAGAAACCGGCGCGTCTGCGGCACGCCCGCCGTATCGCAATACCCCCACGATTTCGGGTCGTCGAGGAGCTCCTTGATGATGTCGCTCATCCAGTCGGGCACCCGTTCGCCTTTTTCGATCGGGTCGCCGATGTTCTCCCACGTGATGGGCTGTCCCAGGTCGCGGATCTCATGCGCCACCGCCACGATCTCGCGGATGGCGTAACTCAGGTTGGCCGCGCCTTCATGTACAATGTTGCGTCGCACGAATCGGTAACTCCCGGCAATCCGCTGGTTGGCCCGTTCCCGCCGGCGCCCTGCGCGCGGCGTGGGTGCTTCGGATTCCCGTATAGATGATCCCCGGGGTATGCGCAATGTTCCACGCCACCTCCCGGGGGGCAGGAGAATGTAAGCTCCGATCATACGGCTCCGGCCTGCCCGATGCAAGAACCCGGCCCCGCGGGAACGCCAACCGCAGGATCTGCTTCCGCGCGCGGGCCGCGCCGGTTTTGTAGCGCAGGCGTCTCGCCTGCATCCGACCCGCTTCCGCGCGCCGTTGCCCGTTGCAATCCGGAGGTTTATGGGATACTATGGGACCATCGGGAGCAGGAACGCTGAAGAGGGATTTCATGCGAACGAACGGAGATGAACGGAGACGCTATCCGCGCAGCCGCCGCGCCCTGCCGCAGATTGTGCAGGATGACGGTCCCGGTGTGCTCAACCACGTCGACAACATCAGCGCCAACGGCGTGTTGTGTCACACCGTACGTCCCATTCCGCTGATGACCAAAATGAGCATCGCCCTGGATCTCCCGAAACCGCAGAACCGGCGCATCGAGTGTGAAGGCGTCGTGGTGCGGTGCGATCCGCATGAGGTCGGCGATGACCGTTTCAAGGTCGCCATCCTCTATACAAAAATCAACGAGGATGATCAGCGCGCCGTCGAAGAACTCGTCGCCCAGGAGATGGAAGAAGCCGGCGCCGAGTAGCGGGCCGCCGCGTGGTCCGCGCCAGTCCGGAGGGTAAGGTGGCCCGCCGCGATATCCGCAGCCTTGACCGTTCCCTGTTCGTCTTCTGCATGGCCGTGCTGAGTCTCACGGTGGCGTATCCCGCCGCGCGCCTGCTGATGGTGGCCGTGTTCGGCTGGGCGCACGAGGCGATCGCACACAACCCGGGCCGGGCCGCGATCATCAACACCGCGGTGATGTCGTTCGCCACGGTCGTTACGTCGGGGATAGTGGGCTCGGCCCTGGCGTTTCTGCTGACCCGCTACACCTTCCCGGGCCGGCGCATCCTGGCCGGGCTGGCCTATATGCCGTTTACGCTGCCGCCGCTGGTCGGCGTTCTGAGTTTCTACTACCTGGTGGGCCTTGACGGGCTCCTGCCGCGGTTCTGCGAACAGCGCCTGGGCATCGGCGGCCTGGCCCTGCGCGGCCCCTGGGCGATCCTGCTGGTGCACACCTATTCGTTTTACGTCTATTTCTACGCGATGATCGGCGCCGCGCTCGAAACGGTCGATGTGTCGCAACTCGAGGCCGCGCGCACGCTCGGGGCGGGCCGCTGCCGCGTGTTTTTCCGGGTGATGATGCCCATGCTCAAACCCGCCCTGCTCGGCGCCGCCCTGCTCACGTTCATGTCGTCGGGGGCGTCGTTCAGCGCGCCGTACATCTTCGGCAACCGCTATCCCATGCTGAGCGTCGAGATCTTCCATGAACGCACCCAGTTCAACGACGCCCGCGCCGCCACGCTCACCGCGGTGCTCGCCGCCCTGTCGCTGCTGGGCGTGCTCGTGTTCCGTTCGCGGCGGCGCGCCGCGGGAGGCGCCTCGAAAGGCGTGCGCGTGCCGCTCCGGTCGCGCGCGGGCCGCGCGGCCGCCACCGTGACCGCGGCGCTGTGCATGGCGGTGATCCTGATGCCCCACCTGGCCATCCTGTGGCTGTCGCTGGTGGACCACCGCGCCTGGCACACCGAGCTCGTGCCGACCGCCTTTACCTGGGCCAACTACCGCGCGATCTTCACGTCAGCGCAGGATTTCGCGCCGATTCGCAACAGCCTCTGGATGAGCGCCCTCGCCGCGGGCGCCTGTCTGCTCGTGGCGCTGCCCGCTGGATACCTGATCGGACGCGGACGGCCCGGCGCGGCGTGGGTGAACCTCCTGGTGATGATCCCCTGGGCATTGCCGGGCACCGTGACCGCGATGAACCTCATCCTGGCGTTCAATCATCCGCGTTTCTCGCTGGTCGGCACCGTCTGGCTTCTGCCCCTGGCGTATTTCATCCGCAATGTGCCCCTGCTGACGCGGATTTCGACGGCGGCCGTCGAACCGTTCGACGCGACGCTGCTCGAGGCAGGCCAGACCCTGGGCGGCTCGCGGTGGTTCTGTTTCCGGCACATCGTGCTGCCGCTCCTGGTTCCCGCGATCGCCGCCGGCGCCGCCCTGGTGTTCGCCACCTGCCTGGGCGAGTTCGTGGCGTCTATTCTGCTTTACGCACCCCGCAACATCCCCATTGCCGTGCAGATCGACACGATGCGGCGCGGCGCGGCGGGTCTCGGCCCGGCATTCGCCTACAGCGTCCTGCTGATGGTTCTCGTGGCCGGTACATTTGTGTTGTCGCGGCGGTTTACGTCGCGCGTGTTTTGATGCGGCGTCCCCGTCGCCGTCGTGGCCGTTTGGAAAGGAGTTTTGCCGTGAGTGCTGCACTGCTGATGGAGGCGATTGTGGCGGTGGCCGCGTCGATGGCCGCCGCGGACGCGCCGGAGGGGTCCTGGTCCGCCGCGGCCGGGCAATTCGCCCTGGGGCCGGTGCCCGCGCAGGTCGAGCTGCGCTCCATGCTTTGCGAACATCTCGTGCAACGCAGTTGCGAGGCGCTTGACCGCGCCGCGGAACGCCGCACCGCCGCGATCGATGGCGGCGCGTGGCAGGCCTGGCGCGACGATGTCCGGAACCGCGTGCGCGACGACCTCGGCGAGATTCGTTTCGGCCCCGGCGGCCCGGAACTCAACGTGCGCGCCGTGTCGCGCCACGAGCAGCCGCAGTACGTCGTCGAGAATGTCCTGTTCGAGTCGTTGCCCGGCTGGGACGTCAATGCCTCGGTGTACCTGCCGGTTGCGGAGGCGTTTCCGCCGCCGTGGCCCGCGGTGGTGATTCCCGTCGGGCACAGCGCCAAGACCCGGGAGAGCTACCAGGTGCCCGCGCAGGTCTTCGCGCGCCTGGGCTATGTGGCCGTCACCTTCGATCCGCCCGGCATGGGGGGCGAAAAACAGGCCGGCAACGACCATTTCCGGGACGGCGTACGCTGCTATCTGACGGGCCACTCGTCCAACCGGTATTTCATCGCCGATGCCCTGCGCTGCATCGATTATCTCGCCACGCGGGACGACGTTACGCTGGCCCGGGGCGTGGGCATCACGGGCGTCAGCGGCGGCGGGTATACGGCCATGTTCGCGGCGCTGCTTGACGACCGCATCCGCTGCGTGGGGCCCGCGTGCTGCGCCGTGCCGAACGCCCTGCATCCGGTCATCGACGTGTATGCCCCCTGCGCGGAGACCATCGCCGCCGGACGCTTCGAATACTACGACGACGTCGATGTGCTGGCGGCCGCCGCGCCTACGCCCATGCTGCTCATGGCCGGCGCACAGGATGAGGTCTTCAAGATCGAGTGGGGACACGACATCGCAGCGAAAGTCCGCGCATGTTATGCCGCCGCCGGCGCCGCGGACGCGTTCGCCTTCTTTGTGGACCCGGGCGGCCACGCCTACACCGTCGGCATGGCCCTCGAATTCGCGAAATGCCTCGACCGGTTTGTCCGCGGCACCCCCAACCGCGAATTGCCGGACCTCCGCCCCGGCGACTTCGAGCTGCTCGACCCGGCGCTCCTCGCCTGCGGGCCACGGCAGGAGGCAAACATGTTCACCCTCAACCGCGCGCTCGCCGAGCAGCTGCGCACGAACCGGTCCGGACTGCCCATACCCGAGGCCGTGCGCCAGCTCGTGCACGCGGAACGGGTGACGGCGCCCGCCGCGACGGCGGGGCCGCTCTCGCTGGCCTGGTTTCATCACGTCCAGGAGATTCTGCTCTCGCCCGAACCCGGCATCGCCCTTCCCGCAACCTGTCTTGTCCCCGCGAAAGAAGACTGGCGCGGCGGCGCGGTGCTGTACTTCGATGACGGCGGCCGCTGGGACGCGCTCCGCACGCACGGGATGCTTGCCCGCATGGCCGGATTCATCCAGGAAGGCGCGGACGGGCCCGCCGTGCTCACCGTCGACTTGCGCGGATGGGGCGATTCCGCCCCCGCCGACCTGCCCTACGATCTCGCGGGCTGGGGCGGGCGGGACCGGTGGATTGCGTACGTGTCCGCGGGGCTCGGCGACCCCGTGCTGGCCATGCGAATCCGCGACGGCCTCGCGGCGCTGGCGTATCTGCGTACGCGGCCCGGGGTCGACCCCGCGCGCATCGTCGTTGGCGGGAACGGCATGGGCGGTGTCGTGGCAGTGCACGTGGCCGCGGCCGGCGGCGGCGTGGCCGGGGTGTTTTCCCTGAACGGGCTCGCGACGTTCGAGTCGCTCGCCACGGATCCCGACTACAGGTGGCCGCAGGAAGCGTTCCTGCCGGGCGTGCTCCGGCACTACGATCTGCCCGAACTGGTCGCGTCGCTGTCCATGCCCGTGCTGCTCGCCAATCCCCTCGACGCGCGGGGCGCGCCTCTCGGACCCGATGCCGCCGCCGCCGTGTATCGAGCGGCCCTCGAAGCCAATGCCGCGTGCGCGGTTGTCTCCGGCGAGCCCGCCAGCGCCGCCGAGGCGTTTGTACAGAGGCTCTTCGGAGGGTAAGTCCCGGGCCAACGGCGCCGCTTGCCCCTGTGGCGGCGCTCCCATGACCTGCCGGGCGGGAATCTGGTATGGTGAAACAGCCAGTCAGGTCCAGCGAAATTTTCTGAATCAGGCGGAGACCGGAATGCGGAGGATTGTCATGTCCCGTTTCAGCATCGTTGCATTGTGTTTTCTGCTCGCGGCCATGGGCGTTGGGGCCATCGAACTCGACCAGAGCCCCGCGGTCACGGGCGAATGGGGATACCGGCCCGCGCCGGAGGCCACGCCCGCGGTCAATCCGCCGGGATTCACCTGGCGCCCGTGCCCGGATGCCGCCGCGTATCATCTGCAGGTGGCCGCCGATGAGACCTTCGAGACCATCGCTTACGAAAAACGCGACATCTCCTGGTCGGCCCACTGCCCCCCGGTCACCTTCGCGCCGGGCGGCTACTACTGGCGCTATGCGGCGCTCGACAAGGCGGACCAGCGCACGGAATGGAGCACGGTGCGCGCGTTCACCGTGAACGCGGAAGCCGTTGCGTTCCCGCTGCCCCCCACGACGGAGCTCATCGAGCGCATGCCCGCGGACCATCCCCGCCTGTTCTTTCGCTCCGAAGACCTTCCCCGGCTTCGCGAGCTTGCCCGCGGTCCGTTGGAAGCGCCTTACGACGCGCTCGTAAAATCCGCGGACGCGCTGATGGCCAATCCGCCCGACACCAGCGAGCCGCCGTTGTATCCTGAAGGCACAAAACGCCTCAGCAACGAGTGGAAGAAGATCTGGTGGGGCAACCGGGTGCGCACCCAGAAACTGACCGACGGCGCGGCCACCCTGGCGTTCGTGTACCGCCTGACGGGCGATGAACGCTATGGCCGGGCCGCGCGCGAGCTCCTGCTGGCGTTTGCCCAGTGGGACCCCAAGGGCTCGACCAACTACCGCTACAACGACGAAGCGGCCATGCCGGGGCTCTATTATCCTTCGCGCGCCTATTCGTGGGTGTACCCGCTGTTGTCCGAGGCGGACCGCGCAAGCATCGCCTCCGTCATGCGCATCCGCGGGCAGGACTGTTTCGACAGCCTGCAGCGCAGTCCGCATCTGTGGCGGCCGTACAACAGCCATCACAACCGCGCATGGCACTGGCTGGGCGAGGTGGCCATCGCGTTTCATGGGGAGTTCCCGGAAGCGGACCCCTGGCTGGAATACGCGATGACCATCCTGTGCACCACGTATCCGGTCTGGAACGACGCCGACGGCGGCTGGCACGAAGGCCTGGCCTACTGGTCGAGCTACCTGGGCCGCTTTGCCTACTGGGCCGACGTCGTGAATGCCGCGTTCGGCATCGACGTCTACGACCTGCCGTTCTTCAGCAATGTCGGCAATTACGGCCTGTACCTGATGCCACCCGGCACGGCGCATGGCGGGTTCGGCGACCAGACCACCACCATGAAATCCAGCAACATCGCCGATCTGATGGCGGTTTTTGCCGCGGGCGCCAACAACCCGTACTGGCAATGGTACGCGGACGTGCACCACGCCGATGTCGGCGGCGGCTACGCCGGCTTCCTGCGCCGGGCCCGAGCCGTAAAGCTCGAAGCGAAACCGCCCGCGGATCTCCCTGGGTCAATTCAGTTCCGCAAGACGGGCCTGGCCGTCCTGAACACCAACCTGCTTGACGGCACACACAACGTGCAGCTCCATTTCAAGAGCAGCCCGTTCTTCGGGCGGCAAAGCCACGGCTATAACGCCAACAACGCGTTTCTGCTCAATCTCGACGGGCAGCCCGTATTTGTCCGCAGCGGACGCCGCGACGTCTACGGCAGCCCCCATCACAAGGACTGGATGTGGCATTCCCGCTCCGACAACGCGATCCTCGTCAACGGCGAGAGCCAGATCAAACACTCGGCCGAGGCGCGCGGCGAACTCATCGCCTTCTACACCTCGCCGGCGCTGGATGTTGTGGCGGGCGAAGCCAGCGCCTCATACGAGAACCTTGATCTCTGGAAACGCCGCATCGTCTTCTTCAAACCCCACGGGTTTCTCATCCACGATGTGCTGAGCGCGCCCGAACCAAGCCGGTTTCAGTGGATGCTCCACACAAAAGGGGCGATGACCATCGAGGGCAACCGCGTGTCGTGGGAAGGCGCGCCCGGCCGGGTCGATGTCGATTTCGCGTATCCGGCCGATCTCGCCATCACCCAGACCGGCCAGTACGAGCCGCCGCCCGCGGAATGGACCGGCTGGGACCTCGGCGAATGGCATCTGACCGCCGAGCCGCGCGACAGCGCGGCGCAGCAGGAGTTCGTCACGTTTGTCGCCGTTCAGGGCGCGCATGCGGCCATCGACGCCGCCCAGTCGGCCCTGCCCCGTAAGGTCACGGTGTCCCTGCCCGAAGGTTCGGCCGCCGTCACGTTTGAAGAGGCCGCGATGACGGTGGCGCTTCCGGGCGCCGCGCCCCAGACGTTCACCGAAACCCGGTAGCAGGCCCTGCCCGATACGGGCGCCGGCGCCTATTTGCGCAGAAGACCGGCTGCGGCCTGCTGCGCGTCGACGACCGCCAGCGCGGTCATGTTGACGATATCCGCCTCGTTGAACCCGCCGTATTGCATGATATGGACGGGCTTGTTCATGCCGAGCAGGATGGGGCCGATCGCCTCGGCGCCGCTGAATTTCTGGGCCAGCTTGTAGCCCGCGTTGCTCGAGTTGAGGCACGGGAAGATGAGGATGTTCGCCCCCCCCGCAAGGCTCGAAAACGGAAAACTCTCCTGGAGCAGCTCGGGGGAAATGGCGATGTCGGCCTGCATCTCGCCATCGATCAACAGGCCCGGCGCGCGTTCCCGCACCAGTTCCACGGCGCGGCGCATCTTCTCGGCTTCGGGCGCCTGGGCGCTGCCAAAATTGCTGAACGAGACCATGGCGATCCGCGGATCGAGCTCGAATCCGCGCACTTCGTTCGCGCAGAGGATGGCGATGTCGGCCAGCTCTTCCGCCGTGGGATTGATGGTCACGGAGACGTCGGCGAAACAGTAGACCTGGTCCCGGATAGCGAGCATGGTCATGCCCGCAACGCGGCTGACGTCAGGCCGCGCGCCGATGATCTGGAGGGCGGGCCGCAAGGTGTCGGCGTAGCTCGTCGTCAGCCCGGCCACCATGCCGTCGGCCTCGCCCAGGTGCACCATCATCGCGGCGAAATAGTTGCGCAAGATCATCAGCTCATGCGCGAGCGGCAGGGTGACGCCCTTGCGCTGGCGCATGCGGTAGAACTCGTGTTCGTACCGGTCGTGGCGCTCGGTCGTCCGGGGGTCGATCACTTCGACTGCTCCGTCAAAAACGACGCCGGCCTCTTCGGCCATGGCCTCGATGCGCTCGGGGGGGCCGAGCAGCACGGGCGTCGCCATCCCCTCGTCGAGGATGGTCTCGCAGGCCTTGATCACGGGCACCTGGTCGCCCTCGGGGAACACGATGCGTTTGGGTTCCCGGCGGGCCTTGTTGATCACCACGCGCATGACCTTGCGCGACAGGCCCAGCCGCGCCTCGAGCGTTTCGCGGTACTCGTCGATGTCGAGTTCGATGCGGGCGACGCCCGTCTCGATCGCCGCCTGGGCCACGGCGGAGGCTTCCCAAAGCAGCACGCGCGGATCAAATGGCTTCGGAATGATGTATTTCGGACCGAACCGGAGCCGTTCGCCGCGGTAGATCTTCTCGACCTGGTACGGCACGGGTTCCTTGGTGAGGTTGGCGAGCGCGTACGCGGCGGCGATCTTCATCTCGTCGTTGATCGCGCGGGCGCGCACGTCGAGCGCGCCGCGGAAGATAAACGGGAAGCCGAGCACGTTGTTGATCTGGTT
>LSQX01257833.1_pt2 | contig 23739 bp, 24 predicted proteins | sample 654561 | NCBI WGS metagenome assembly LSQX01 (sample SAMN04489861, study PRJNA283612) | anaerobic digester metagenome | isolation source: 4 biogas reactors fed with cattle manure at either 37C or 55C with and... | place: Denmark: Kongens Lyngby | collected 2014
AAAAACTCCGGCTCCTCCGGGCAGATCGCTTGTGCCCCGTTGTTGATTGCGTTGGTAAAATACTGCACCGCCGCTTTGATTCGGCTTTCGGTGGGAACCATATAATAGCTGCCTGGGCCGCAGGTGTGCAGTCCACCGCCTTTGGCGGTCTGCACTTCGTCGGCGTGATCTTTGATATAATCCGGGCCGGTGCGAAAGCCATACATGGTCTGGATATAATATCCGTTATCAGCCCAGCCTTTGATTCGGTCGGCCAGGTCGGCATAGACTATAACGGCATCTGTTTTGATATCATGTTCCGGTTGATATTCGCCGCCGGTTTGGAAAGTTGTATACGGGATCTGCGTCTTAGTTCCATTGGGAGCGGCAACAACAGTCGGCGCAGAGACTACGACAAGGGCGATAATGACAAAAACAATGGGCATGATAATACTACCTCCGCGGCATTGTATCTCGATTATTGCTGCAATGCAACCAGGGATTAGATGCGAAATGTCCATTGAACAAACCTATCGGAAAAATCGTCTTAGCGATAGGATTGGATGGGCAGGCAGCCGTAGCTTGAGATTTTGCGTACATATTCGTGTGTGGTATAATTTTATCTGCAGTGACCCTGATCTGGCGCTGCGTTCCACGCTCTGATTATAATAATGCGCCGGTGCCGCTGTGCCGGCGATTTTGTCATGGGGGACAGATGCGAAGCTTTCACAAAATCGGAATAGGAGTGTTGATCGGCCTGGTGTTCTTTTTGGGCTATGGGCTGCGGATCAACTGCGACAACCGACAAAGGTCTTCGGCTGTAATATCCGGCGCCCCGCTGGGAGGCACGCAGGTTGCGTCCAACCGGCTGGACCTGGCCGGGGTGGATATTCGTCCCCTCAAGACCCTTTACAACGTTCTTAGCAGCCTGCGGGAACATTATGTAGATCAGCTTACCATCGAAGACGAGGGCAAGATGACCTACGGCGCCATAAAGGCAATGCTGGCCTCCCTCAATGATCCGGAGACTCGATTCATCGAGCCGGACCAAAGAAAGCTGCTGGCCGAGGCCCGAGAGGGCAAATTCCACGGCATCGGGGCGATAATGTCGATCAAGCAGATCGTCCGACCGCCCTCTGAAAAAGATAAAAACAAATCACAAAGCCAGGAAGACAAGCCGAAGGATCCGGTAAGCGAGGAACACCTGATAGTGGTTAGCGTTCTGCCGGGTAGTCCTGCGGCTAAAGCCGGGCTGAAGCCAGGTGATGAGATCGCAGCGATCAACGGCAAAGATGTGCTGCCTTTCGATCCATATTTGAACGTCAGCGACCTGATGAAGCAGGATAGCGTCCGCAACATGGAGCGGCCGCAACTCATCAAGATGCTCGATACCGAGCAAAAACGCATTGAAGACGGCATAACAATGGTCGACGCTGAGAAACTGCTCATGAGCGACAGCAAGAAGCCTATTGAGATCAAACTTGCCGCCAAGCCGCCCGCACAACCTGTCACCCTCACAATCCAGACTGGGGAAATGACCCTTGATCCGGTCAGCGATGTTCGGGTTATAGACGGCAACATTGGCTTTGTTCGGGTTGGTTTTTTTGGGGCGGATACCTTTGAGAAGTTCGCAGCGGCGATGAAAGAGATGCAAAGCAAAAGGTTGAAAGGACTGGTTATTGATCTGAGAGGATCGATGGGGCCGGATGTCCTTGCGGCGGACAATATGGCAAGCTGGTTCGCGCCCCGCAAGGTGATGTCGATTCGCATCAGATCGCGTGGTAGAAAAGACCTGATACGCATTCCATCGGCTAATGGGATGCCTTGGACGAAACCTGTTGTGATGCTGGTCGATGGCTCAACCGCGAAAGCTGCGGAGTTGTTTGCCGCCTCTCTGAAAGATATGAATGTGGCGAAACTTGTGGGCGAGAAGACCTTTGGTGATTTTTCTGATACAACCCTGATCGATCTTGCTGATGGGTCGGCGATAATTATGTCCTCTGGGAAATATGTCACTGGCGCGGGCAATGACTACCATCGTAAAGGCGTGCCGGTAAATGTGGAGGCAAGCTCCGACGAGTCACAGATGAAAGAAGCCATCAAACTGCTTTCCGGAAGCGAGGCCAAAGGCTAGCGATGAAACGATTTGTTATCTATTCACTGATAGCTGTTCTTGCGATGGTGGCGTTTGTGGCAGGTTTTGTGGCGCCGGATGTCCGGGCGAATGGCTTGAGCTTGGAGAAGCTCGCTGCCAGCGTGGAAATGATGCCGCAGCGCCTCGAGAGCATCAGCGGCGAGACTCCGGACCCCAGCAGTCGCACATTGCCCCTGGTCGAGACATATTCCGCGGTAATGGAGCGGCTCAAATCCGACTATTACGGCACGAAAACTATCAATGAGCAAGAGCTTACATACGATGCCATACGTGGAACCCTGCATTCATTGGGAGACCCGTACACCCGGTTTATGGACCCCGAATCATACAAAAAAATGCGTGAAGAGAACGAAGGCAACTTCACCGGCATCGGCGCGCAGCTCGACACCAACAAAAACGATGAAGTTTATATAAAAGAACCACTGCCCGACACCCCTGCGATGCGCGCGGGGGTGAAGGCCAACGACGTTATCACCGCGGTTGACGGTAAGTCGATCAAGGGGATGGATATCCTCGATGTGGTTAAGCTGATACGGGGCAAAGAAGGAACCAGGGTTACCCTGACGCTGAGGCGTCCGGGCGCCGCCAAGCCCATCGAAAAATCGATTGTCCGCAAAACGGTTCAGTTTCAGATGGTCGATTCGAGGATGGCGGATGAGCAGGCAAAAATCGGCTATGTCAGGCTGCGGCAGTTTAACGAAAAGAGCGATGAGCAGTTCGATGCCGCACTGTCCGCCCTCGAGAAAAAGCAAATCAAAGGGCTGATTTTCGATCTGCGTGGCAACCCGGGCGGTTTGCTGTCGGTGGCGGTGGATATCGGAAGTAGATTCATCGATAGTGGGCCTGTTGTTATCATCCAGGAGCGCGGTGGGCAGAAAAACCCGATATATGTCGAGGAAGATAAGCATAATCACAAGCGCTACCCGCTGGCAGTGCTGGTCGACAAGTCGTCCGCAAGCGCATCTGAGATCGTTTCCGGGGCGGTTAAGGACGATGAAGTCGGCACTCTGGTTGGAACTACCACATTCGGCAAAGGCAGAGTGCAGACGATTCTGCCGCTGCAGGATGGTTCGGCGGTCGCTATTACAACAGCGAAGTATCTGACACCAAAGGGCGTCGATATTCACAAAAAAGGAATTGAGCCGAACGTCGAGGTGGAGGCCGCCGAAGATCTGGATCCCACTGATCCGAAAACCGACAACCAGCTTGCCGCGGCGATTGAAGTTGTGAAGGTCAAGTTGGGAATGCTGCCTAAGACTGCACTTGATAAGTACGTCAAACCGACCCAGACGGCCGAGGCGGCAAAGCCAAGCGATAAGAACAAAAAAACCGGGGTAAAGACGCCTGAAAAATAGGCTTGAACCCGCAGTGAAACTCGCCAACGAGCTGCCTCACTTCATCTACTGAGGGATATTGGATATGCCGCGTCACATTCGTAGTGTACTATTTGCATTTGCGATCGGTGCTGCGCTGGTTGTGGGGTTGAATTCGTGCTCCACACAGGCTCCGGCGAAAATAATCACCCAAAACCCGCCGAAGAAAGCCGCACACAGCCCTAAAAGCGAACCGCTAAAAGCCGCAGGCCCAGGCAAAGAGGCGACAATGCCCGCTGCCGTACCCGTCGAAGCTCCACCCAAAGCCCAGGAGCCTCCGGCTGCATCTCAGGAACCTCCGGCCAAAGAGCCGGCAAACGATTCCGTCCGGGTCGCTGCTGCCCCCCCAGCGGATCGGAATAAAGTGTCCAAACCTAAGCGCTATGCCGGATATCCAACCGAAATCGCCTATGTAAAAGACACCGATAAGATCGCGCTGACCTTTGATGCGGGCGCTAGCGCAGCACCTACTCCTGCAATCCTTGCCGCCCTCAAGGAAGCCGATCTTCAGGTCACTTTCTTTCTCACAGGAAAATGGTGCGAAAAGAATCCCGAACTAGTCAAACGGATCATAAACGAGGGGCATGAGATTGGCAACCACAGCTACTCACATCCGGATTTCCGCAAGATAAACGACAGCGCAATCATTGAGCAGCTCAAAAAGGTAGAAGATATTGTCGTCAATCTGACCGGCCAATCGACCAAACCGCTGTTTAGGCCGCCTTATGGAGGCCGCGACAAACGGGTGCTGAGTGTGGTTGGCGAGCAAGGATATACGTCTATTTACTGGTCTTTGGACAGTTTGGACGCGTTCAAGAAGGGGATCACCAGCACAGAGATTCAGCAGCGGATACTCAAGCGGGTTCAAGGCGGCGACATCGTCCTCATGCACTGCGGCAGTGATCCAACCGCAAAACAGCTCCCTGAGCTGATTAACAAGCTGAAAGAACGAGGCTTCACGATGGTTAAAGTCTCTGAGCTGGTCGCTAAGGAATAATCCAACCGACTATGGGGCCGCGAACAACAGATCCCAATCGTTTGGCGAATTGGTATAGATCGAGTAGACGTGATAATCGGTAGGATCCGGCCAATTGTCCGGATCGATCAACTCCACGCCCAGCACACCCGTCACTGCGATATAATCCCCCACTTGCGGAGTAGATGCCGGTTTGTTCAAGATATGCGTACGGATTCCTCGAACAGCCATCGCTTGGAGGGTTTTCGTCCCGTCGAGTATGGCCGAGCCGTCATCTATATAGATCGCTCCGTCGTTTGGGTCGATCCATGTGACTCGACCGAAAACACGAACCCGCAGCCCCACAGTAGATAAACCCTTTGTTTTGCCTGTGATGGACGGCTGGTTGACTCCGGCATGGCCAAGCGATGATTGGGGCATCGCCAATGGTTTGGGCAATGAAAGACGTGTGGTTCCCAGCGACCAATACGCCGCATAGATCACCGCTTCCATATTGTGTAGGCCCAGTGAGCCGGTGACGGTTATCCCACGTTTCAGTTGAGGGGCCGGGCCGCTTCCAAGGGGCAGCAGCACAGCGATCCCCGCCGAGCGATCATCTTCCTGAATATAAACTTTGTAACAGGTTCTACCCGATGCCCAGACATAGTGGGGGTCGATATATGTGACTACGCGATCTTCGATTATCCCGCCCAATCCGCCTGTCGAAGACTTCAGCGAACCTATTTTAGTTGGAGTGGGAGATTCAAATCTCACTCCATCGATTGCGGATACATGCCATTTGAGGGAAAATAGCTGCTCAAATTCCAAAAACACTGTCGCGATGCCGCTCTCCCCGGCGGTTATTGTCACAGCGGCCGGCTGCCAACTGGAGTCGTTGGCGAATGAGTAGCCCTGCCACCATCTGATATTGCTGCTTCCCGGATCTATTCCGCCGTTCGGGTCGACCCCTATTTTGACGTGGGTGTATCCTGCTTCGCCGCCGGATTGATATGTGATAAACCTGGTTGACAGGGTATAGAAATCGCCTGGGTCGACGTATACGCGCTGAAAGACTCCACCATTTTTATATGACATATTCGCCCCAGCGCCCAGAAAATAGCTGCCGTTATAGGCTTTGATTCCGGTAAGCCAAGTCGACGTGCCGCTGGACGAATAGGGGCCGACCAACCCGTCGATGGGGTGATAGCCGGACACACCTTCTTGGGTGGTATATTGAACCCACGGGCTAAGTGTATGTCCATGCCCTTGGGCGGTATCTTCAAAGTCGCCGTTAACCAGTTCCCAGCTTATCGGCGGCAAAGTCCAGAACGTCGATACCTCTGATTTCGCATCCGTATAACCCGGTCTGCGGCTCCAAACGCGGAAGCTATATTGGTTCGCCTCGCTCAAGATTCCCAGGTTCACCGTATGTTTGGTGGTCAGCGACTCCAGTTCATTCGAGGAGCTTTTCTGGTCAGGGTTGATCCAATACTCGACCTGTGAGGTAGAGGGAATATCCGTCTGCCACTCAACCACTATTGCGCCGCTGGGGTCGACTTTTGTGATGACGTTTGAAAACCAGATCGGTGTTCTGAACGATAGATCGTCGGACACATAACTCAGATAACCCGGCGCAGCGCTGGTGATTCGATAGAAATACTGAGTCGATGGGACCAAACCCGAGATCGTTACGTTATGATCCATTGCCGGGGTTGCACTGCCGGCTGATCGATTGTAGGAATCGGTAGGGCCATATTCGATCACCGATGAGGAGGCAACGTTGGTTGACCAGTTTATAATGACCGCCGTGTCGGGATTGTTCGGGTCGCGCGTAACGGTAGGCTCGATTGTGGTGAGCACCGGCGGTAGAGAAGTGAACTCCACTTTGTCCCATAAAGTGGACATAATCGCTGACGTATTCGGCTGATCCGCTTCGATAAATATTGTGTATGAGCCGGCTGTCGGTATCTGCAACGTGCGCGTTCGCCATACATCACCCCACGGAAAATCCAGCCAGGATTGTACGCTATTACGGTTTTGTGTTTGCCCGGACGCCAGCCCCATCCTGATGCGACAGCCATTATCATACGGAGTTCCGTCATACCTCTGGGAGTAGGCTCGCGCGGTTACACTGATCGAGGCAGCCCCACCCTGCCAGGTGAATGATTGGCAGACTCCTCCATTGCCGGTCGACTCAAAGGATTGGATTCCACAAACATTGTTGCCAGAAGGAGCGCTTGGTGGGCTGATAAGATTGAACACACACTCAGATCCGCCGACGCACCCGACAACGGGCGTGGCAGGGAGCGCGCCTGGGGATGGTTGATAGGAGTACGCCGTCCAAGCGTCAAGGCCGCCCTCGAAATCGGGGTTGCCTATTGGGTTTTGTGCGAAAGCAGGCGCAACAATGAGCGCCAAGCACAGAGATATCGCTATTTGGATCCTAATCGCCATTCGTCACCAAACATCCCGTCGAAATCACGGATCAAAAGGGCGCGACTGTAGGCGGCCAGGCGCTCGACTATTCTCGTCTTTTCAGATTATAACAATACGAAGATATCATTCTGGCATCTGACCCGGAAATTGGGTTGAATCGAGTTGTTGATGCCCAGGAATGTGCTCGCAATGCCCGTCACCGTGACTTTCGCATTGACCGTGGGAGGGTTGATCGCCGCCACCCCTGCAGCAAGCCCGCCATAGCTGACCCTGATCCCCACCAGCGGTGTGCCGGAGTTCACCGTGCCGTCAAGTCTTGCCGAACCATCATCTATATAAAAATACTTTTCGACGGTGTCGACGAATGTTACCTTGCCATAGGTTCGGATGAGCAGGCCGATGTTGTTAGGCCCTCTCCCGTCGGCGACTCCTGGGGTATATTGATTGAGCGCCGCTCCCCCGATCGCATTAGCTGATAGATACAACGGCGCAGGCACATTATCCGCCATTGCCGAGCCAGCTATAAGCAGGCCGATAACTACCGCGGTGATAATTGCTGATCTCATATTCTACCTTTCACCTATACGCCCGGCTGTGTCGCAGTCAGATAAGAGTCTCAAAAGACGACAAACAACTCAGGCACGCAGTCCCTACTTGTTTTATACCTCATTATAGTTCGTTTGGCAAGTGGTTTTGGCGTTTCCCACAAATCTGATGGTTGAGATTAGAATATGAGCATGCTAATATACTCAAAATTATTAGACAGAGGTCGGCGGATTGAGACTTAGAGATATCACAGTTCGAGCGCGGGTTCTGCAGGCGGTGCGAGACGCGCGCATAACAGACATCCACACGCATCTGTTCAGCAGCAACTTCGAATCGCTGACGCTTCGAGGAATCGATGATTTGCTGACCTATCATTATCTTGTCGCCGAAACCGTGCGCTGGGGGGTGACGACGCCGGAAGGGTTCTGGAAGCGATCCAAAAGGGAGCAAGCAGATCTGGTCTGGAAGACTCTTTTCATCGACCATTCACCTGTCAGCGAAGCGGCCAAGGGGGTGTTGACCGTGCTGAATCGATTTGGGCTGGATACCTCGTCTCGCAATCTCGATTCATATCGCGAGTTTTTTGATGGCCTCTCGGCGCAGGAACATACCGATCGGGTGTTTGAGTTGGCAGCCGTCGACAACCTCGTGATGACTAACGATCCGTTCAACGATGTCGAACGCAAAACATGGCAGCAACACCCGAAGCTCGATGCGCGATTCAAACCAGCGCTGAGATTGGATGCGATGCTAAACGAATGGGAATCCACCGAGGATTATATGCGGTTTTGGGGATATGATGTCAACGACTATGTTGACATCAAGACTTGCAGAGAGGTCAGGCGTTTTCTTGAGGAGTGGATAGACTGCATGGATCCTGTGTATATCGCCTCTTCTTTGCCTTCCGACTTCGCATTTCCGGATGCTTCGGCGCGATCACGCTTGATCTCGGAATGTGTGCTGCCGATAGCCGAGGAACGGGGTCTGCCGGTGGCGTTTATGATAGGGGTGAAGCGCCGCGTCAATACTGCCCTGAAATCCGCAGGTGATTCAGCGGCAATCAGCGACCTGGCATCCGTGGAACGCCTGTGTCAGTTGTATCCGAGCAACAAGTTCTTGATCACTATGCTCGCCCGCGAAAACCAACACGGATTATGCGTTTTGTCGCGCAAATTTTCTAATCTTATGGTTTTCGGCTGCTGGTGGTTCCTCAACACCCCGTCCATGATCGAGGAAATCACCCACATGCGCCTCGATCTGCTGGGTTTCAGTATGATCCCGCAGCACTCCGACAGCCGTGTACTTGACCATCTCATATACAAATGGGAGCACTCTCGAGAGGTCATCGGAGAGGTGCTGGCACAACATTATGAAAAACTTGCAGCGACCGGGTGGACGGTATCCGATGAGGACATCCGCCGCGACGTTGCAGATCTGTTCGGAGGCAACTTCTGGTCTTTGGCAGGCAGGCAAGCGCAGTAGTTGGCAGTAAGAGACTACAACACCCTGATCCGACGCATCGAAGCGGCCGCATCTCTGCCCAATGCCAAAGTGGAGCAGATCGGCTCGTTCAACTCAGAGGGCCGGCGGTATCCGATGTATTGCGTGACAATCGGTGAGCATTCTTGGAGCCTTAAGAGCGTAATGATCGACGCCGGAATCCACGGCGACGAGCCTGCCGGAGTGGAGGCCGCGCTGAGTTTCGTCGAACAAAGCGCGGGCAACGAGTCACTTCTGACCCGATGCACATTCACTGTATTGCCCTGCAACAACCCAACCGGTTGGGAGTTGGACACGAGGGAAAATATCCGTGGCATAGACCTCAACAGGGAGTTCAACATTCTCAGGCCCGCCGCCGAAGCGAAGATAATAGCACAGGCGCTGACGGGTAAATGTTTTGATCTGGTCTTCGAGATGCACGAGGATGTTGATTCGCCGGGTTTCTATATGTATGAAATCGCCGACGATCCAGCGGCATATATCGGTGAGCGTATAATCGAAGCGGCAAAAGCAGCGGGATATCCGATCAATCTGGCCGACTGCATCGAGGGTGCGCCTGCCAAAGGCGGCTTGATTCGACCTGCAATAGTTAAGTTTCGAAAGACCCGTCTGCCACTGGCAATCCATGCCTGGCGCACCTGCGGCGGCCACGTAATTACGTTGGAGCCTCCCGCCTCACGCTTGTCCTTGGCCCAGCGCGTCGATATCCAGCTTATGGGGCTTGCGATTGCGATCGATTCTTTATCAGCAGCGGGATAAATATTAACAGGTTGCCGAATAACAGCGCCACGCTCGTCCAAAGCGCGCTGCGCATGCCGATGTGGTCCGCCGCCTGGCCGATTGCAGGGGGGAATATCGCAGCCCCAACGGCTCCTGCTGATACCACTACTGCCAGCACCGATCCGGATTGCCTCGGGTGGAGAGCGCTCGCTCGGCTGACAATAGTCGGCCAGCCCGGCCCAAGCGCGAACCCAAGCATTACAACAGACACCATCGCGACTGCGCTTGAATGGGTTATCAGCAGCGTAACCTGAAATATAATAGCCAGCGCGTGCGCCAGGCACACGATGGCATAATCCGACATAAACCGCGCTGTCCAGACCGCGAAATACCTTCCGGCCCCTATTCCCGTCCAGAAAAGAGCCACCGTGGCTGCCGCCATCGGGGCGCTGGCGGCAAGATCGTCCTTGAAATACCTTGCGAGCCAGCTCGATTGACCACTCTCAGCGGCAACGTAAAGCAACACCCCTAAGGAAAGCGTCAATACCGCCCGGTCGTTAAGAAGAGACTTCCATTCGCCGTGATGAGTTTCGCCAACCGGGCGTTCCTCTCGCTTGCTCAACGCCGAGGCCACTGCTACCGCGGCCACAACACAAGCGAGCGCTGTTATGATGAAGGCCCATCGCCAGTAGTCTATATCGACCGCTATCAGCCACGTCACCAAAACAGGCCCCGCCACCGCTCCGATCGCGAAAAACACCTGGGCATAGTTCATTATGGAGGTACGTTTGTGCGCACTGGTTACATCGGCGATGATCCCCATCGCGATAGCCTCGGCGAATCCTCCGCCCGCCCCCATAACGATGGACATAATCACCGCGGCTGGATAGGTGGTGACGCGCGCAAAACCGAGGCTGCCGATGCTCATCAGAACGCAGCCGACCAATAGCACAGGCAGCTTGCCGATTTTGTCGGAATAGCGCCCGCCGAGCAGCACCGCAACGATAAACCCGATCATCGATACCCGAAACAGCCATCCGATCAGGGTATCGGAATCTCCGCATATAGGGCTGATCTGATTCACCGCTGCAGCAAAGATAGTGCAGATCAGCGCATAGGAAAATAATCCGCCAACCGCTGAAACAACCGCGAGCCTGCGATAGCCAGCAGACAGTTTTAATGCCGAATCGTTCAATTATTTTGTTCTAACTCGCTACCCACCGCCTGATTGAGCCAGGCTTATTTATCATCGACAACAGCGAAAACATCGACTTCACACGAAATATAAAGCTTTCCGTCGGCAGAGCAAGCGACATTATCCACATTCTTCTCCGTCTCGAGATAGACCGAGCATTTTGCCGTTCGCATATCGATCTTCGCTATTGATGCCTTCGATGGATAGTATGCCACGCCGTCTTTGGTCTGCCCCACACTCCGTCCTGATCTTACAGGCGCATTCGAGGGTTCGAGAAACTCCCGTTTCACCGTATCGAACAATTTTATATTACCGTCAACCGAAATCAGCGCTCGCTTGGAACCGGGATCGTAGGCAAGCACCTGAACGGAGGTGTTGCCGGTAAACTCGTGTTGGAAGATGGTTTTTTTGGTAGAAGGATCGACTACTCCGAACCTTGAAGATTCCCCTTTCTTTATGGGCAGTCCGTTGCCGGCGAGGCTGGAACCGACATATATAAGTCCGTCATCGCCGGGGATTGCGCCGTAGATGGCCTGCTCCCCGAGCGGATTTTCGATGAGTATATAATCTCCGGTTTTGGGGTCGGTGACTGAGACCGCCCCGCCATAGGTTCCGTATTTCGCCAACCAGCCGGTATATATTTTGCCATCAGAACCAAGTGCGGCACCGCTCTCCGGTCTGATGTAGCCGCGTGATGTGCCAAGCTCACAAATCGTTCGCGGATTTTTGTGATTAACCTGATCCCACGGCTGAGATGGGTCATATTCTATAGTCTCGCCGCGCGCATAAGACACCGCGTAGACTTTGTTGTCCGAAAAAGCGACGTCATAGACCTCTCCACCGGCATCGCTCACAGTGCTGGTGTTGACGTATTTTTTGGTTTCAGGATCCATCCACCACAAAGTCTGGCCGAATGTGGGGCCGCCCCAGAGTTTGCCATCCGGCGCGACTCTTAAAAACATGCTCATGCGAGGCGCGGATTCGACAGGGATGGGCCGAAGTTCGGCTTTGTCCGAGCCGGGTTTAATAACGATGTAGTCCTGCCCCCGCAGCCCCAACGCCCAGCCCTTGCTCGTAATATGCCTGATCCCAGCTCGATAGGTGTAGACGTCGGTCACGAGTTTGAGGGCTTTGTCACCTTTTTTATAACTGTATAGCGAAGAGCCTTGCTGCATATAGGCTACATCAGGGGTGGTCGTCTGCGCGAACTGCCACACACCCTTATCCGCAGGCGGAGTAGGAAACGGGATTGGTTTGACTTCTTCGAGGGTTTTGCCGTCGAAAACCTGTCTACCGGTGACGAAATAACCATCAAACGTCGTCCCAAAGACTCCATTGGATATGGCGGCAGGAGCGGGGTCGAACTTTTTGGTTTTCGGGTCGAATATCAAAGCCATAGGCTTCTCTGTGATAAAATGGCACAGCACGCGCCCATCCGGCAATTCGTGAACGTTTCTGAGATATAGATTCGGGGGCGCGGGGGATCCGAGATCCTCTATCGAATAATCGTTCAGGTCGAGCGCCCCGAGTTTGCCGCGCGGATAGGTTCCACCATAGACTCTTCCATCATTACCCAAAGCGAGGTTCCAGATATACGTCTCTCCGACGAAATCGCTCACTTTGACAAACTCCATCTTGTTGAGGTCAAAGACCATAAAGACGCCATCGTAAAACGTGGCCACAATGAGCCGATCCCCGGGAACCTCCTTGAGCGCCCACGACCCCGACCCAGCGGGTGCGCGGTAGGCTTTGCCGGTATCATTCTCGAAGTCGACGAATAGCAACTCAGAGTTTGAAGTTTCATTCATATCCGAAAGCACGAACATATCGCGGCCGCTGGCGCGATCCTTGACCACCGCCGTTGCGAGTATATTTTTCGCCCTGCAGGGTTGGCCGAGAGGTTGCAGCCTGGCTGCGCTGACGCCGCCGACGATAGATATAATCATCGTTCCAGTAAGGAGCATAATAACAGTCTTCCCCCAGATCATTTCGTCCTCCAGTCTTTGACAACCTATGGTAACTGATACAAGCTCGTGGTGCAACACAAATAATCCATCCTAAGGGTTTGACTTTTGTGGGAGTTGCCATATAATATAGTGCTCGCCCGGGACAGCTCTGGGCGAGCACGTGTCAATAATTGCGATGAAAGGAAGGGAGGCGATCGACGTGGGTGAAGAAACTACGGCATTGATTGACGCTTCCGTTTCCTGCGAAACGACAATCGAATACGACAACCGGATAGAGGACGAAGTCGAAGTCGAACCCGATGAAGAAGAACACGAGGATATATATACTCGAACAAATTGGGGAGAAATCGAGCACCAGTTCGCACGGTATGAGCGTAACTATAGAGCTCGCAGGATACGGGAGCTGACACTGGCTCCTTACAGAAAAAAAAGGACGACACACAAAGAAGACAGCGCCGCTGCCGAAGCGGCTGTTTAGTCTGTCGTTGATCGTTAGCTGCGTAGTGCGGCTATTGTTTAGACGCCGGGCCGCTGCACTTTATTTAGAGTGGAGCGGCCGACGCGCTTTTGGCGCCGCTTTTTATTTTTTCTTCTTCGCTTTTCTGACCGGTTCCGGCGATCCTACATCGAATTGCTGCTCGGATGCTCCGCCCTTTTTGCCGGCCATCTTCGCGCCAGCAGATTTAGGTTTCTTTGTGTTGCTTCTCTTATTAGCCATATCCCCTGCTCCGTGTGCAAAGTAGAGATGTAGTGTTGTACCCAGGCCTGGCGCACGTAAAACAGCTCAAGGCTCTATGCCTATCAGAAGAAGCGGCACAGCCGGAACTCCGCGCCCTTGACGAATCACGTTATAAAACTCCCCTTCAAAATAGGGAACGCCACTACTCATCTCACGTTGCAAAGATTTCATCGGCATTATTTCAATACCAACATCTATCTGGCCACCGACATAGAAGGCCAGATGCTTAACAAAGAGGTCGTAAGCCACAAACGCGTATTTGCCAAACTGCACTTCGAGCGCAATCCTGTCCTTTACAAAATCCGTTTGGTTGTAGCTGAAAATAGGTTCACTGCCGGCTTGTTCAATAAGCCGTTTTTGTTCTTCTGGAGGCATCGCCAGCGTTTGCCTTATTATCTTTTCATCCTTAGTAATCCAATAACTCACCCGGCTTTCTTCCCATCCAGCTTGTCGTAATAGAACGCAAAAAGCTGAGTTCATTGCTACAGGACTGTAAAGCATTTTGCCAACCATATTGCGTTCTTTGGATTCTTTCGTTTTGCAAGCTTCGGCATCAACTGCTTCTATCACATTGAGCATCTCCTCGTAGAGAAGTTTTTTGTGAACGAGCAGATACTCTTTCCCATTTAGATGGGAGTATATCTCTACGATCTTCACTTGGATTCTTCTCCTGGAATTATTAAAGATGCCTGCGTGGTATCCCACGGCGATTTGGCAAGTCGATTATGGGTGGAAACAGGATCAAACACAGGCTGACCCATTGGCCGTGTCTTTAGTGTGCCCTCCATTTCACGGCGTATTCTGTCTTGTGCAAGAGTCACGTAGTCAGAAAACACTTCTGCGCCTGCGCCCCGACGGTTGTGTTTTATGGCAGCGATAATGCTAGTCCCAGAACCTAAAAATGGGTCGAACACCCAATCATTCTCATTGGTCAAAGACAGAACTAACCTCTCGATCAATTCCACTGGAAATTGACAGGGATGTTGTGTCTTTTCCACGTGATTACTCTTCACGTTAGGTATTATCCATAGATCCCCAGGGTTTTTACCCAACGGATTGCAGGAATACTGACCGGCATTAGGGCCTTTGAAATGCTTTTTGCCTGGGTACTTCTGTGGAACTCTTACCGGGTCCAAATTAAAAACGTAATCGTCACTTTTGGTGTACCACACGATTGCCTCATAGCGCCCAGAGAATCGACGGGCGCAGTGAAGACCGTGCTCAAAATGCCAAATTATACGATTGCGCAACTTAAGCCCTTGTGAGACGAAAACAGGATACAGTAAAGAGTCTAGCGGAACGACACACCCGTCTTTCACATAGTTTCCAACTTGCCAGCACAAACTACCTGTGTTCTTGAGTACGCGCACACAGTGCTCAATCACCTCAGCCTGTTGGGCTACGTAATCGTCAAGGCCCGTACGGCGCTCGTACTCCTTGCCTATATTATATGGTGGCGAGGTAACAACAAGTTGCATGGTTTCGTCCGGACAATCCCGCAAAAAGTCAAGACAATCACCTTGAAAAAGCACTATCCTTTGTTCATCCAGGGGATATCTAGGCTCGTCTGATACAAGAGGTAAAGAGGTTTGCATCTCGCTTTTCCATCCGTATTTATATGTGTCTCATTTTATATCCGCCACAAGCTATTAGTCAAGCTCTCTGTGCCAACGCACGTAAAACGGGCGAGGTTGGGTATGTATCTATTGATGTTTGGTTGTGGCGTCATCATTCGGCCATTTACGATATGTTTACGGAACATTGTGGCCGTTGTGGGCGTCTTTCAGCTATCCGATCGACCTCGAGGGTGTTGCTATGCGAACCATCATTGCGATAGTTGTGTTGCTGGCTTTATCAGCGGCTGGATTTGCTGCAAAGGTAACGGTTGACCCGAATGTTCCCGGCGCTTCGCCTGCTGTTGAGAAACCGGATGATGTCGACGCTCGGCTGGCGGAAAAGATCACCTACATCGCTAAGGGCAAAACCATATCGGCAATACTCGATGATCTGACCAAATCCACGGGAATCACGTTTAGAGCGGGTTATAATAGCGGAGATTGGCAGGTGCGGGACAGGAAGATGACGATATCAGTGACCGATGTCCCTATCAGCCGGTTGATAAGCTCGATGGCGCGTGTGATGAAATTCAAGTGGCAGCGCTCCGGCGAGCCAGGAGAATACTCGTACAGGCTCTATCTGGATCGAAAGACCCTGCTCGACATAGAGGCTCAACGTGCGCGCGAGGAAGAGCGGGCACAAGCTGCCCTGGCCAAGAAGCGCGCCGAGGGTATGGAGCAATATTCCAAACTCGCTGACCTCACGGAAGAAGAACAGTTGAATCTCAAGCAATCGAACCCGTTTTTATATATGGCGGCTCGCTCCGGGCTTGGAAATTCGCTAGGCAGCTTTTTCAAAGAAGTGCCGTCGGCTTTCGATGCGATTGCTACCGGCAACCCGTTGGAGATACGTGGATCTCAGCTTTCCGCGGTGGCTCAGAACAGTCTTTTGAGCGCTGTGCGCGATATGTCGAGGATGGAACAACAATTTATCGGCAGAACCCGAAGCGTCCCGGAAGATATCGACCCATCCAAAGCCTCGATCAAATTTAACGACAATATGGATCACTTCGGCGGCTTCCCAATGTCGAGCTTTTTGCTCGGTAATATGTCGATATCTTACGGCGATTCAAAGGTGGATATCCCATTTATCGACCCCCAAAGCGGACTGGCAAAAACAGTGGGTACTGTATTTAACGAATCGCAGGAGCAGAATCGTTCGATAGATTCGGTCATTAAAGATCATATCTCTGAGTTCGTAGACGCTATGAAAAGCGAGGCAAAGGCGGCAGTCGAAGGGGAGGCGCTAAATGAGCAGCCGGATGACCCGGCGTTAAACGAAAAAATCGACATCAAAGGCGATATCAACGATCTGCCCGCTGTGCAACTGGCTCTTGCGGAGTCAGCAAAAATTGGCGTTGTCTCCGATTATTTCGGCTCTGTGATGAGAATGCGTATGGCGCTACCGGGGGACACCACAATCAAAACTGTGCTCGATGCAATTACGGATTCGTATTTTTATAACTGGACGAAACACCAAGGTGTTCTGGAGTTCCGCGATCGAAACTGGTTCAAAAAACGGGCCGCGCAACTCCCTGAAGCGCAACTGGATGTCTGGCGGAAAGAATTGAATAGCACGGGCACTTTGGATTTGGCCAGTTTATCTCAAATCGCCCAGCTTGAGCCTGACCAGTTTATGCAAAATGTCACGGGAGATGAAATACTCGGCAAATCGAGGTCGTTATCCAAAGTAATCTTATCTAATCGAGAATTGCTGAAGTTTTATGGCGCTTTATCGGCGGAACAGCGGAGCGCGTTGTTGTCGAGGAGCGGATTAGATTTTGCGATGTTGAGCAAAGAACAATACAGCCAGGCTTCTAAACTAATTAAGTCGAGAGTCGGAGCGGACGCTGTGGAGTCCGCAGGCTCAATCGTCGTAACATTCGCCCGGGAAGCGAACAAAGGGGACACCGGCATAAAATACGAGATAGCGCTGACCGTGGACGGCAGCGCTATCGATTCAGTGTGGACATTTACCACACCTGTCGCGCCCCTGCCAAAAGCGACTGAGAATCAACCGAATTCGAAGCCGGCAAAATAATTAGTCTTGAGCTTCCGGCTCAGGTTGAGGCTCCGGTGGCGATTGAGGTTCCGATGCCGACGTCGATCGTCGGGCCGCCACCATTTGCTGAATAAGTTGAAACGCCTTGACCGCTGCCGCGGCATATCCCGCGAACCGCGGATTTACGGCGTGCGCAACCTTCGACGTAACGCAGTTGACACCCGACGCCAGCTTCTCCGAGGTGCTGTCAGCACGCGTAAGAATCGATTCCACCGTGGTGTTCACCTTTTCGGTGGTCTCTTTCACCTGTTCAGCGATCTCTTTGGTCTGTTCGATGAGGGGATCGACCCGATTAATCAGCTCATCGAGTTTCGCCACCAGCGCTTTCCTCGAGAGCACCAGGACCACGATCAGCGCCGTCGCCCCACCGATAATCGCGATTGTGATCAGCAGTTGGCAGATTGCCATTATGCCGAGTGAAAGTTCAGTGGACATTATGTTTCCTCCCGTAGAAGAACATCCGGCACACCAGCAGCCGGCCATATAATGAATCTTCTCTTTATATCGCAAAGCTCCTTCCGTCTGACACGACGGCCTGCGATCTTCTGCATTATGCCCAGAGTGCGGGCCTTTATATCATCACCGACAATTATCGCCTGGTCGTATCCAAAATCCACCGCCACAGCTTCTCTCGGCCAAAACCGGATTGAGAAGAGAAAGCGATTGTATCGAGGCTGTCGACGTTGAGCTTTTCGGCAGCTTGCAGCATAAGTTCGGCGACCTTGGTCTTCGCGACTTTGTCTGCCTTTGTGCCCACCACTAAATAGTTATGGTTGTGAGAAATTAGCCACTCGATCATAGAATAATCCAGCGGCTGTGGCGGGTGGCGCAGGTCGATTAACTGAATAATGCCGCGAAGCGTCGTGCGGCTCTTTGCGTAACGCTCGATCAAATTTCCCCAATCCGCTCTTTTTGCACGATTGATGGCCGCAAAACCATATCCCGGCATATCCACCAAAAAGAATGGGCCGGCGTCTTCAGGGTCGACTCGATAGTAGTTCAGAGTCTGTGTTCGACCCGGAGTGTTGGAGGTTCTGGCCAGCTTTGCGTCCCCCAGGAGAGTGTTTATAAGTGATGATTTGCCGACATTGGATCGGCCGACCAGCGCGACCTCCGGCAAGTCTGCGTCCGGTAATTGCTCCAGCCAAGCTACGCTGGTTACAAATTCTGCTTTAATTCGTCTCATCATCCCATTATAACCGACTTATCCGGAAAGACGAAATGCCCCTCGATTTGACCGAATCTTAAGAGAATACTAAAATAAGATCACTATGGTTATAGACATCCACACACACGCCTTCCCAGACCCGATCGTTTCCCGAGCTATGGAGGTTTTGATCGGCAACTCCGGCTTGCAGCCGTTCACCGACGGCACTTATGGCGGCCTGCGCGATTCTATGAAGCGGGCAGGTGTGGATTTGTCTGTGATCGCCCCAATAGCGACAAAGCCTGCCCAAGCGCGGGGAGTCAATCGCTGCGCCGTGGAAATCAACAAAGCGAATGATGGTCTGATATCATTGGGCAGCCTCCATCCGGAGCAGGATGATTGGCGTTCGGAGATCGACGGTCTTGTGGCAAACAAGATAAAAGGCGTCAAATTCCACCCGGATTATCAAGAATTTTATGTTGACGAGCCGAGACTCATCCCTGTTTACCGCGCTCTGGCCGAAGCGGAGCTGATTGTATTGTTTCATGCAGGCGTCGATATTGGGCTGGCGCCTCCGGTCCACTGCACCCCGGACAGGCTTGCGAGCGTACTCGATGCGGTTCCTGAACTGACTGTAATCGCCGGCCACATGGGGGGATACAAACGCTGGGATGATGTCCGGAAATACCTCGTCGGCCGCGACCTCTTTTTTGACACCAGTTTCTCTCGGGCCGATCTTGGGGATAAAGCAATGGCGTCGCTTATGCGCGAGCACGGTGTAGACAAGATGCTGTTTGGGACAGATTCTCCGTGGACCGACCAGGAGGCTGAAGTCGAAGGGATACGAGCGTTGGGATTCAATAAAGATGAGCAGTGCGCGATCCTCGGAGGGAACGCCGCTAAATTGCTGGGTTTGTGAGCGGCGATGGCTCGGCTGAGTGCAGGGTTGGTAATGTATCGCTTCGTCGAAGGCAAGCTGCAAGTGCTGCTGGTGCATCCAGGAGGGCCTTACTGGCGCGGCAAGGATATGGGCGCGTGGTCGATTCCAAAAGGAGAATACGAAGCATCCCAACAGCCATTTGCTGCTGCTGTTCGGGAATTCGCCGAAGAATTGGGTCATAGTCCATCAGGAGATTTCATCGCACTAACACCTGTGCGACAGGCAGGGGGCAAGGAAGTCACCGCGTGGGCGTTTGAGGGTGATTTCGATCCTTCGACGCTTTGCAGCAACACGTTTGAAATCGAGTGGCCGCCACGTTCCGGTCAGACTCAACAATTCCCCGAAGTAGACCGGGCCGCCTGGTTTGATATTAGTGAGGCGAAAAAACGAATAGTTAAAGGTCAGACACCATTGGTGGAGGAGTTGGAAAAATATAAACTTGGCTGACTACATTCGTTTGCAGCTTTCGCTTTGTTCACATCGTCGGGTGCATTCGTGGATGACCTGTTTTGCTTGCTGCGCGTGATCCCAGCCTCGCATCGTTGTCTCCACCCCCTCCAGTGTCTTATAGGTTCCAAAGAAATTTTCAATTTCCGTCAGCCAATGCGGAGATAAATCGTCGATATCCAGCACTTTTGCGAATCTTGGATCCCCAACGGGGACTGCGAGTATTTTCTGGTCATCACCATTCACATCGATCATATCCAATACTCCGATAGGCCGAGCAGGAACGTGGCAGCCCGAGAAAGTCGGCTCTTCGACGATCACAAGTGCGTCCAGGTGATCTCCATCTTCGGCTAGCGTGTTAGTGATAAATCCGTAGTCGGTGGGATAGTGCACCGAGGAATACAGGACGCGGTCAAGCCGAAAGACCTGCTGCTGGGAGTCATACTCGTATTTGTTGCGAGAGCCGGCTGGTATCTCTACCACTACCTCAACTACATCAAACGGGCTATTCATACTCTCGTATTTACGCGGATACTATCGGCGCCAAACCTATCCGGGTTGTACATAAAAAAGTCGCGGACATTTACCGCGACTAATATACAAAATACTTCCTACCGCGCCTACGGAGTTAGCTGGCGGGCTGGGACAGGAAGCAGCCCCTCCTTAAGGATTCGCCCCTGGATCGGTTCCTCCGCTTTTCGCTGGGAAAACTCGGCGCCATATTGTGTATTCTGTTATATATTTATTTTTAACGATCAGGCTTTACGCCTCGATTGGTAGTGTATACCCTCAAACCGGCAATGTCAACCCCTGCCGTTAATTTTTCATGCAATTTATTATTTAGCCGGCGCATTGGCAGGAGCGGCAGGCGGCTGGGGCACTGCTCGGCCGCCATCACGCCACGGGGAAGTATATTGCTCGAGCCGCTCGGCGAGAAGCTTGTTCTGTTCTGCGTTAAGCAAACCCTTCAGCGCAAACAAAGTGTCGATTCGAGCCGTCAACACATCAGTCTCAGCTTTCATCGTCTTATCGGCCGCTGCGTTTATCTGAGCCTTGGTGGCGTTTGGGTTTATGAGCAAGTCAATGTAAGCCTGACCCGCTTTGGTCTGCGCTTCTACTTTAGGTTTGATGTCATTTTCGGCTTTCTCAAGCAAAGCCGCTACTTTGGTTTTCTGATCGTCGGTGAGATTGAGCCGTAAGCTCAGCGTTTGCACCATTTGCGGGCTGATCATCCGCAGCGTCGGCAAAATACACGGCGGGGTTCGCATCGTGTCCATTCGCGGCGGCGGGGGCGGGGCCGATGGCTTGCTTACTTCCTGCGCATAAACAACCCCAGCGCTTGCAATCATCGCAATCGCCAGCATAAAGATCGATCTTCTCATTTGTCTTCCTCCGAAAAACACATCAACCCGACGGAACCAGATCGGCGGAGTCGCCGGATAGCCGCGGGTCATGGGACTCTTTTTTGATTCTTATGACTTCCCTGCGTGCCGCATCGATGTCGGCGATCAGCAATGATTTGCCGCCGTCGTATTCTTTGCCTGCCTGCCGCAGTATATACGCAGGATGCAGCGCGGCAATGGCGCAGTGCGCATACTTCGTCGGGTATATGATTCCACGCTCCTTGGTCATGCGTAAGTCCTTCTTTATAATAAACTTCGAAGATGGCGCTCCCAAGGCTAAAATCACCAGCGGTTTAATGATCTCAATTTGCTTTTCGAGCCACGGCGTGCAGGTGGAGACCTCCTCTATTGTGGGGGGTCGATTGCGCGTGCGCCCGTTTTCGATGATGCACGCGCGGCACTTGACCACGTTCCCTATCCAAACATGCTTTCGCGACATCCGGTTTGCGGCCAGAGCCTCGTCGAGAAGTTTTCCGGCTCTTCCAACGAAAGGATGTCCGGTGGCGTCCTCGGTTGCCCCCGGTCCTTCTCCAACGATCATAAGCGGGGATTCGGGGTTTCCCTCTCCAAAGACCACATTATTTCGGGTTTGTGACAGCGCGCACCGGTCGCAGCGGATACACTGCTCGCGAAGCTCGTCTATTTGTTGGGTTATGCTTTCATTCATGTCGATCAAAGGCCGCTTTTAGTTTCAAATATGTCTTATCGAGGGATTCCGGGATGACCTTTACATCCGCAAACACAGGCATAAAATTGGTGTCGCCGTTCCATCGGGGGACCACATGCAGATGAATATGGTCGGCTATCCCTGCGCCGGCTGCTGTCCCCTGGTTGATTCCGATGTTGAACCCATCCGGATTACACACGTCTCTGATAGCTCTGATACATTTTTGCGTAAGCTGCATTATTTCGAGGTTTTCTTCAGCGGTAAGCTCACACAGATCGGCCACGTGGCGGTAGGGCGGGACGAGGAGATGGGCGTTTGAGTATGGAAACGCGTTCATTATCACATATGCGTGCTTCCCTCGATAGAGGATGTGGTTCTTTCGGTCATCATCTTGCTGCGGAAACACACAAAAGATGCAGCCTTCGACTCTTTCAGCTACGATATATTCAAGACGCCAAGGCGCCCAAAGTCGCTCCATAATGCCCCCCATTCAGCATTAGTTTACGTGAAAATGCGACAGCAAGCAACTCACTGCACAAAAAGATGCATCTCCCCGATGTTCAATTTTTCATCGGCCAGCGTTTCAGCATCGTTTTGAAGACAAACGCCCCAACCAGGAAAAGCAAGCTGACGAACAAGAATATGCCGCCGTATCCCAGCAGCGCCGCTATCTGGCTGGCCAGCAGAGCCGAAGCGAGAGCGCCGAATGTGCCTGCCGATTGCTGAAGACCATATGCTCTTCCTCGGAAATCCTCATTCACCTTTGTGCACGTAATTGCGCCGATAGCCGGGCTCATCGTCGCCAGGCATATCCCCGTCAAAAAATATATCCCTGCGAAGATCCAGATGTTATGGGTGAGAAACAATATCATCGCCCCGATCCCGCCTCCGACGAGGCCGATGAGAATATTGCGATGATAACCCCATCTCTCCCCCATAATCGACCACCTATACGCGGTCAACACGAATGCGATGCCGGGCAGGGAGTAGATCACGGCGGGCAGCCACCATGGCGACCATCCGCGCAGGCTCTCCAAATGCAGGACAAGGAAGGGGTTGATGGAGTTGCCATACATCCAGGCCAGCATCATCGCGAACATAAGAGAAGACAGTATCGGCGCGCGCAGGGCTATGCCGAAATCCTGTCTGAGGCTGGTTCTTTCGGCGGGCGCTGGCTTGTTAGGTTCTTTCACAAGCAGCCAGACCAACAGCGTCGATGCTAGCACCGCCGTTCCCGATACTGCCATCGAGCTGCGATACCCCGCCAATCTGGCCAGAAACGCGCCAAACGCCGGGCCTACGATCAGGCCGACATTTGAGGTGCTTTCTAAAATCGCGACATAGCGTGGGGCTTCTTGTTCGGGAGTATTTGTCCCGACGAGGGCAAACGAACCGGGGATAAAACCGGTGAGCGCTCCATTGAGGAATCGACACACGGCAAGCTGCCACGGCGCACGACACAGGCTCATCCCAAAATAGACTGCGGCCAGGCACAACCCGGCTCTGATTATCATCGGCTTTCTGCCGTAATTATCCCCGAGTTTGCCCCAAAACGGCTGCATCACGATCGCAGCAAGGGATTGTGACGCGAAGATAATCCCGACCCACAGCTTAAAATGCGCGCCCTGCCCCCCGATCTCAGCCAAAAACTTCGGCAGAAACGGGATGATCTGTTGCCAGCTTAACGAGGCCAGCAGCACGGTGACGGACAATATATAAATGTTACGCCGATAAAAAGGCATACGTGGTCGAGTCTCCGGTTACATATAGTCTACCACAAATGGAGTTGAAGAGAGTTAAGGGATGCCCCCTCCCCCCTGACACCGGCACAATTTACTCCCTCTGCCTTGAGGGTGAGGGCGGGGGAATGTAATGCGCAGATTTAATGTACA
>LSQX01073795.1_pt1 | contig 23737 bp, 25 predicted proteins | sample 654561 | NCBI WGS metagenome assembly LSQX01 (sample SAMN04489861, study PRJNA283612) | anaerobic digester metagenome | isolation source: 4 biogas reactors fed with cattle manure at either 37C or 55C with and... | place: Denmark: Kongens Lyngby | collected 2014
CCCATGTACATTATCTATAAAGATTATATCATAAAAACAATAATAATAAACAAATATATCATTTTTATATTACTTTTCATCCTTATTTTGTTATAATCAAACAAAAATATAAAAACAGATTGATTATTGATCAATCTGTTTACGTATTGTGCAGAAAAATAAGCTGTTTTGGCTTATTTTTCATTTTCGTCTTTTCTATTTGATTAACATAAATTTATCGTCTTTTTACATTCGGTACACTGTAACCAATATCTAAATCGGTACTAGCAAAAATCACCGCTTCGATTGGCAGAGTGTAACATGTTACATACTCACCACAAAGTGAATCTGTCATAATTGTATTAGTTTTAAAAGCAATACTGATATACTCACCGTCAAATATACGATCATCACCGTTTGGGTACTTAAGTGACATAATTCTGTAAGCTAAAATTTCTATTTTCTCTTCAATATTAGGTAAGTTAATTGTCGCAACAGTAGGTGTTTTTACCATTGTGAATCCATCTTTTTCTAAATTTGCAATTGGTTGATAAGAAATCACAGCACTACTATTTGGAAATACAGTAGTGTCAATTCCATTAACAAAATAAGAAGCTCTTAACGCAACGTCACCTGATTTATAACTATATTCATCATTGTCAATAGCATAGAATTCATCTAGATCGATGCCATTATATTTAATATCCTTTTTTTGTGAATCAACTTTAACAGCTTCTGTCGATATATGTGGAATTTCATTACTATCGATGACAGAACGGTTATGTGTCAAATATACGTTTTGAGCAATCGCCTTAAATACTCTGTTATCAGCGGTTTGCAAATAAGCAACATTTCGGTCGTTTTTTAGAGGTTCTGCGTTACTTGACAAAACAATCGGTTCGAAAACAAGATATACATCTTTCATTTCATCCATAATTCCAGGTAATACTGATGCTTCTTCAAATAGTATATCCTTTTTTTGTATTCCCTTTAATTCGTTATTATTATATTTACCCTCTAAAACATATTGATCAGCAAGTACAAAATATTCATAATATTGTTTATCTTTTCCTAAGATAACTAAGCCATCTAGTTTAATATCATCTTTTACATAATGGTTAACACCAACAAAAGTATTAAAGGTCGTTTTTTTCTCTCCAACCCTTATATGTACATCAGTAAAACGTTCGCTGTTATGCGCCTTTAAAGCTGCTTTTTCGCTAACACGACGATAAGGAACGAGGTTAAGTGGTGCAACAAGCATCCCTTTTTCTCTACTCATAACCTTGTATAACATATGATATCTAATTCTATATGGTGTATTATCATCATAATTGTTGACACACTTAGTTATTTTCCCAGAACTAAGAGCATCTATATTAATATCGTCTATTGTACCATTAAAATTATATATTAATGCAGATTTACATTCTTGAAATATTTTATCGCTTTTGTATTCTTCTTTTGGATCTACATCAATCAATGTTGCATTATTTGGGTGCATGTGTAAACCAGTATCATAATCTGGTGTGAAATTATAACTCAATGATACTTCATCACTATAGCTAATATATTTAATGTTTTCAGTAACCGATTCATCAACTACAGGATTAATATATGGTCTTACCACTTTATCATAATCATCAAGATTAATATTAAATTTGTTTTTGTTAACATTAGTTAGCACGATTCCACCAGTAACCACAATAGACATTGCTACAGAAATAGCCGCTATTTTCACTTTCATATTCTTTAATATAGAATCTTTTGTTAATTTAAATTTTGCGTTTTTACCATTTACAACACTACCATTCTTTTCCATTTCAATTTTTCCCCCTTTGAAATTGTCTAATATTATACACAAAATTCAAAAAATGTCAATTTTTGGTTATATTTGTAAAAAAATCAAGTGATTTACTACTTGATCTTTAAATTTAATTACTTTAATTATTAATTTCCGAATCAGCCAACACAATTTGGCAAAAACTTCTGTATTAACGCTCTTGGCTGTAAAGTTCGCGTTTACTTTCAATTTATTGCTTGCATCCGCCAGTAATTGGGTCTATTCCCTTTTCACATACTGTAGTGTTTGTCCAACATTCTTTCCAATCCTTGCTACCTACAATCCCCATCAAAAAGCCTACTAAAGTAGCTAAAACAAAAACTAATACCGCTGCCAAAGCTCGTTTCATTAGAGTTTGTTGGCTTTCTTTAATTTTCTTTTCATCAGATGCTATTACAGCTTTTCCTAGATCAATAGTACCCCAAATAATTAAGGCAATTGGAATTACAATTTGCACTAATACTAAAGCACTTTTAATAATGCCCATTAAAACCTTTAAATTCTCATCCTTACATACCTCTACCAAAAACAACATAAAATCTCCTCCTCATATTCATATAATACTTTTATTTGAATGAATTGTCAATATAAAAGCAGTTTACTTCTATCTTAATACTAAAATATTTTTTTATTCTGTAGTTTCTCCAGCTACATCCCAACAATTTTGCCATTCATTATTACCAACAAATCCCATTGTAAATCTAACGATCGTAGCAACTAAAAATACTAAAATAGCTGCAATACATCTTTTAATCAACAAGGATTGCGCTTTCTTTATAGCATTCTCATCAGATGCTATTACAGCCCTTCCTAAATCAAGTGAACCTAACACAACTAGAGCGATTGGAATTAATATTTGAATCAATTGTAAAAATGATTTTAATAAATTTATCAATATTTTTAATTTTTCATTTTCACAATCAATAGCCAATAGCAACATACCTTTTACCTCCTCTACAAAACTTCTGATTAAAATTTAAATAATCCTAATATTTTGCCTTTTTCCTCGTAATTGTTATTAGTTTTTTGTCTACCAAAGCCTAACTTACTTAGAAAAGAATCTAAAACCTTGTTATGTACTCTATCATTTAAAGGCGGAACATTATAGAACACACTAGTTCTCGCCTCACCTTCAAAATCTAAAACATCTTTTGTTGTAAGCAAACTTTTGTTTAAAACTATTTTTTTACCATTTAATTCTCTAAATATATTTCTATTTTTACGCATTAATTTATTCAATTTTATAGAAGATGGTTCTAACAAGTATAAGACATCATCACATATTTCCTCTGTTTTACTTTCGTTAACATCAACTAATATTATGTCGATATCCTTAGATTTTAATAAAATTGTCGGAAACTCTTCTTTACTAGTAGAAATCATATCTTTGTCGTTGAAATATGCAAAATCCCTTTTGCCTATTTCAATAGCTAGAACCGTGTAATTTCTTGACAATTGTTTTTTTAACATGTAAATCAAAGATGTTGAACCAGCATCATCAGTTAAGTTTTTGACACCCAACACTCTAACATTGTTATCAATGTGTTTGGTATTAACCGTTTCTGTAAGTTGATCTAATTGATGAATATGAGCAACATCACGATAAGAATTAGGATGATTTAACAAATACATTATTCCTTCTTTATTCTTGGTGAAATTATATATTCCCATCGAAATAAGACGTGACAAATATACAGATGATGAACTGTCGCTATCGTCATCTAAAAGTAATATTATTTTTTCCATGTCAAGAGCCATAGATAATTTTTGTAAGTTCTTGACATCCTTATAATTACGTATAGCTGTAATATCTAAAATCATTCTTTGATAGTAAAGATTAGCAAACATACTAATAAGTTCATCAACATCAAACTCACCATTAACTGATTTTATTACTTCTATATCTAACGAACTAAGTAGCGCTTGATATTTATTTGATACAATTACGTTCATATATTCACCACTTTCTATATTCTATCTGCATTGGGCGCTGCCTTCAGAAACACCATAAACTATTTTTGTTTCACCTTTTACTTCTACACGAAACATTTCACCTATCATAGGAAAATCAAATTTAAGATAAGTAGTAACAATGTAATAAGTCCCTCTACCAGAAACCACTCTAGGTTCAATCTTATATGGTCCTTCAGTAGGGGTTGCAGCTCTATAATAACCCACACTAGCAATGTAATTTTTAATTTCATTCTTAGCGCCTTCGCAACCCTCATATTGCTCTAACAAGTTTACTATTTGATTTTTAACCCTAAAAACCATAGCATAATTAACCGCTATGGCTAGCAAACTGTTATATAAAATAATGAAGACTACCATGATTTTTATAAGAAACGTGGCACCAATAGATTCTCTCATTACATCACCTTCTTGTATTATTTACAATATACTAATCCGCTGATTATTGACATTTATATGTACCATTTGGTTGAATAACTGGCTTTTGTCCTGATGGACAAGAGCCTTGTTCCCAAGAACTTTTTATACTATCTAATATGCCTGGGAGAAATGCCCATAAAAATACTCCAATTGCAGCTATTGCAATAACAGTTATAACTGTCATATTTAATTCACCTGTCGCCTCTTTCATTTAATGCTACCTCCTTTCAGTACATACTTTCATTATATATTAGTTATTGTCATTTTACAATATTTAAAATTGCATCATTGACATTACTGACAATAAGAGTAATATCATAACTCCTCCGCCAGTTACACCTAACATAAACATCGTTTTATTTTCCATAACATTTAATCGATCTCTATACTTTTGTTCACGAGCTTTGTTTTGAAGTGCTGACACACCTCTTGAAAACATAATTAATTGTTCGTGTTTTTCTTCTTGCCCGCCTAATCCCAAACGATACAAAAGCCTCATCATACGAACTGAGTCACTAACGGGATATTGTCTTGCAAAAATCATGTATGGGTCAACACTTGAGTCTCCTGCATTAATTTTTTCCACTAATTCTCTTAAACCAGGTTTGAAAATATCTGGAGCAGATGGAATAGATCTAGATAAAGCTACTGGTATAGTATAATGCTGTGCTAATATTTCCATATTTTTTAAGAAATATGGAAGTTGTATATTAACGTGATGTAAGTGTTTTTTGTAATATGATTTTAAACTGTTATATTGTTGTTTAAAAACTAAATATCCTACCACAAATGCTAAAACTGCATTGATAAATGATAAATCATATAAGAAAAAACAAATCATAGCAATAACAACAATTCCAGCATTTTTTACTCTTGTTGAAAATAATATTTCAGGATCGACTTTATCCCCATACTTAGCTTTTACTAAAAAATCATAATCATCTTCTTTTAATATTTTAAAATACTGAACATTATCTTTAATGAACTTATTTGTACTAATTCTTTTTTGGTATTCTAAAACACCTAGGGCAATTAACCCGAGTAATATCATTTCCATTATTCAGCACCTACATTCTCATTATAATATTTTTCCCCAGAAATTAAGAAATAGCTATTAACTGCAATGATAATATGTAATAACAACTTAACTATTGGCATTTTTTCTAACAAGCCAATATAAGTATCAACGCCCAACATATACTGAACAAGCATTACTAAAAGATATAACATTATACCATACTGTAAAAACGATTTATGGAAAGTATCACGATTCATTCTGTCTGTATAAACTCCCTCAACTAATGTGTCAATATCTAACAACATATTATCAAGTGATTCTTTAGCAGCATTTTTGGATCCTTCCCTCGTTACTTGTAAAAATAGTTGATGCATATTACGTACCATATAATAATCATACTTACCATTCATGTAGGCAATCGATTCATCAATAGAGCCATTCTCATACGCTAAATCAATCATATGTCTAACATCAGTCGATACTGGATCTTCAAGTACACCAGAAGAATAAACTCCTTCTAGAGCTTTCACAAACGATTCGGTTACAGAGAACTCCATAATCGTATTCGTTGTGTATACTTGTATTTGTTCAAAAATAAATTCACTATATATTTTTTTGTATCTTAAATAAGCAAGATAAGGGATAAAAGAAACTGCAATCAGACAATACATGATACTTATTAAGATATTATAAAAATATAGCCAAGATATAACAAAACCACCACCAGCAAATATAATTATTTGAGTAGTATACTGCCTAACAGTATATTCTTGTTTTAACTCTTTCGCTTTTTCACTTACACTTTTAAAAGAGTACGGAGCATATTTTTCATATAAAGACGATGCTTGGCCAACGATAAAACGATAAACGTTTTGTCCTTTATTTTTACGATATACAATCACATAAAGGGCTATAAAGCAAAGTATCAATAATTCCATATTATCACCTACCTCTAGATTACATTAATGTTTCAATTGGTTCTTGTTTTACAAATAAATTCGGATCAATAATAACGCCACCAGTTGATAAATATTCAATTAATGACTTTGTTGGATTATTTTGTACAATCTGACCCTCACTTGTTTTTCTGTAAATTATATTATATTTGGCATTATTTTCATTATCAACATAAAATTCACATACTTCAACAATTTCACGTCTAAAACGATTTTCTTCTTTATCATAATAACCTCTAACATGCACTCCTAGTTGCACATAGCGATATATCGATTTTAAGAATTGTTCCATATCAAGATTTGTCTCAAGCAAACTATACATACGATGCGGTATTGATTGAGCTTTATCAGCATGGATTGTTGATAAAATATTATGCCCTGAAGATATCGAGTTACGAACAGCTGTCACAGCTTCCGCACTACGACACTCAGATAATAAAATCCATTTAGGATTTTGTCTCATACATGTAACAAGTACATCTGAATATGATGCTATATTATTAGTTTTCATCGCTACTATATCACGATGCGGGAAAATTCTATCAAGGTGTAATTCAAGTGTATCCTCAATAGTAATTAACTTTTCATTCTCTTTTGTATGTGATGCTAAGTATTTTACTAGTTCTGTTTTACCAGAACCAGTTTCACCACTAACAATGATGTTACAGTGTCCCTCAACACATTTTACTAGAAACTCATGAAGTGCTTCAGTAACATATCTCTCTTCTAAGATTTTTTCCTTTTTAAGTCTTATCTTAGCGGGAGTCTTTCTCATAACCACAGCTATGCCATTTCTAGCAATTGAGTCATGAACAAAGTTCAAACGTAACTCAGCACTCTCAGCATCCAAAAAAGGATGAGCCATATTAAAGGTCTTCCCCATTATGTTTGAACATTGGAAAGCAATTTTTTCAACCATGGCATTATTAACATTTTGATTTTCCGCTCTATAAACACCTTGCGATAAACTCTTTAACCATAATTGACCATTATTACTATATGAAATATCGGTGATATCATCGTTTTCTAGGTATTCTTTTAGAGGACCAAAATCAATATTTGTAAACATATTATCATCGTACATATTGACACCATCCCTTTATTATAAAATTTATTCAGTAATTATATTATCTTCTAGATCCGGTAATTGATCCTCTGGAACATAACTAGTTTCAAGATCAATAAAGGTTTTTAAATATTGATTAGCAACACTAATAGCCCCTGGTTCACCAGTATAAGATATCGTACTTGGAACAGGTATTAAAACTGCCGCAACATCAGTATTACTTAAAAAATAAGCTTTTCTAAGTAGTAAATGTAATTCCTCTGGAACTGCAAAAATAATATTGCTAGATGTTCTTTGTTCAGAAGTGTTTTCAAACACATGTCTACCAGAACTATCTTTAACAGCTAAAACTTTAATATTTTCAAGAAGTCTTCCAACCATTATTTTGCCTTCTTTATCAATTGCCTTCAAATAAATGTTTATATAGTTACCTGGGAATATTGAATTACCATATGTAGACTCAATAGTAACTGGCAAACTAAATGGAACATATCCTTCTTGAATATTAATAAATGCAGAATCCGGAAGTTCTGAAGAACTTATAATAGCGTCACCAAAGAATAAACTTCCTTCTGGTATTACAGCATTATAATTTGCATATTTTCCAATAACAAGATTGGCATTAGTAACCACATTGCCCATTATCATTGCAGGTGGTACATTTACATAATCAACCATATCAGTCGTTATCTTCTCCCTAGGTTGAATAGTTCTAAGTGCATAAGGCACCGGGACCGGACGAATAGCATTCTGTACACGAAGATTATAACCAAAATATAATACAAGTACTCCTAAAAATACTCCCAATATTGTAACAGTGTTTTTGTTGGTTAAAAACTTTTTAACATTAAATATAAAATTTTTCATATTCTCCTCCTTTTATATATCTCTTATTTAATATTTTGTTTCTAAAATAGCATCGATTCTATTAACAATCGGGAAATCTACAGCTTCATAATTATATATCTGTAATTTTCGATTAATCTCTACTATTAAACTTACCTTAGGTGGTGTTTCTATTATATCATAAATCCCTACATTATAGGTATCGGTTCCTAAATACAGCGATGAAAATCTTCTTGTAAAATTTTCAACAAATTTTTCTTCGATTATTTTAAATTCTCCAGTACGACGATAATGTCCTAGATCTACCGAATCAAACATCGCTGCTTCAGTCGCCTCTTTTAGTATATAATAATTACTTTCATTAGTGGTGGTAACACTCTGTAGTACATTCAAAACAGAAATACCAATAATTCCTAGGGTAACAACAAATAATCCCCAAAATGATTCTTTCATATAACCACCTACCTTTTATTTACCACTGCCAGTGTTTTTTGTTATATTCCCTGATTTTTTAAAATCCTCTACTATTTTGCTTATATATGGATTACTTATATTAAATGAGTCATAACTAAATTGATCGTTATATGTTCTTAGCTTCCACATAGCCTGCGGATCAAGAGTTATGCTATATTTAGGATTCGATGTATTGTAAATACTATACCCCTTAGATGTAATAAGTCTCTCATTTCCACGCCAGTTCTCACCCGGATTCCTGCCTGGGAAAGGATCTATCAATGATATTTGCCTATACATAAAAGCTACATTACCATATTTATTGTAATTAGAATCCCCTTTAGGTGGGAAAATCATATTAGTAACATTGTATTGACAATTAAATGGCACTATTGACCAAAGAGTATTTGATACCCCCGTTAAATTAGGACCCATTGTTGTAACATTAAGTTTAAAGTTTACATTTCTAGTGCTTCGATCAAAGAAATCTGTATACGCATAACGACCATGATAATCATAACCATTATTAATTTTATAATCACTAAGTGCGCCGGTATATCTTTGAACATAATATTCTTTTGAAAATTCTAATTTAACATTAGCATCAGATTTTTTGTTCCAAAAATCACGATATGTTTGATTTTTTGTACGATAATCACAATAAGTAGTCGCAAACTGACTTGCACTCTTATCTCCTACCAAAGATACCGATGGATATGAAAAGTTGTTACAATCATATACGAAATATGACTTTGTAGTCACTTTTCTACCCGTCTCAAAAGACGCATCTCCACTCCTTGTTGTAGAAGTTACTTTATAACTTTTTTGTCCAGATGGCACGTTCTCAGTAGCTATTTTAGTGGATGATGACCCATTATATTGATAAATTGATACATAATTATCACAAGTAGCACGGTCACCATATAAACTTTGTACTTTAGAAGTGTAAGAGAGATATTGACTACGATAAGATGATGCACTATTCAATTGTGTTTGTATAGCAGCTTGTGCAGTACTCCAAGTTTCCCTACTTGCATTACATATATCCTTTTCACATCTATCAGTTGAGCTAACATACGATAAACTATGACCTTCTTTAGATGGGCAAGAAACAGAAGTACTTCCGGCACATGGATATGGATTACAATTATGTGGATTACAATTATGTGGCCTACAATCATAAGGCTCACATGGATATGGATTACATGGATATGGCTTTCCCCCACCACAAGTAGTTAGTTTACCATCTTTCCAACAAGGATAAGTCGGAGGTGTACAAGAATTGTAACACGTACTTTTATAGCATGTGTCATAACATGTGTCATAACACGTTTCATAACATGTTTCACAGCGGTTACAACGACATGTTAAACCACTCCTACTATCTGTATACGGACTCGGACAACTCGGAACTGGCGCTGTAAGGGTATATTTAGTGCCACATTTACTATCTAGTTTCTTCGCCTCATCAATCGCCTTAACCATATTTTTGTACGCAGTATTAGCCGCTTCTGCAGCTTTTTTGACCTCGTTCGTCCAATTTTCATTATCATAATCCGCTACACAGTATCTTGAACTATTAATTTCAACAGGATAGGTAAAGCCCATACCTGCGCGTACAGATTGTTGTGGCTTAAAAGTTACAGCAGCTTTTTCTTCACAGCCTATTTTACACGCGCTGTTGGTTAATACAGTCTGTCCCCAACCTGCTTTAGGATACTTAAATTCTACTGTTTTATTTCCACTAGCCGCACATGTCCCAGGTTTATTTACCGGATCAACTCTCGGATATTCCCCGCCACTAGAAGAACACATTTCTGCGTCTTCTGGATGGTAGCAACAATATTGTTTTAAAGGGTCATTTATCCCACTACAAATATTTGGTGGAGGTGGAGGTGGAGGTGTATCTTTACATACCTCCTTACAAAAATACGAATTTTTGTTGGCTTCTGTATCCTCACAAAGTAGTTTACAACACTTATTTTTATCTGGGCATGAACCAGTTGTAGTAGATTTACATTTGTTATTATCAAGCTTACAAGGAGTTTCCTCTTCTAATACTAGAACCGAAAATGCACCTGGTACTGGAGTTATCCAAAACGATGGAATCATAACAGAAGCAGTTCCATTTTTATCGCTTTGAAAGCAGTATGAACCATTACATCTATCTGTAGGATGTACCGAAACCTTCGCCTCGTAAAACCAGACCGGTTTATGTGATGCTGGCAGCCCATCATTTTGAATTTTCTTATCTACAACTGTATATTTTGCCTTTTCAGTCCAATTTCCACTACCAGTAGTGTGCTCCCCATGAAAATTATAATAATATATTCCGTTAGGGTATTGATTTTCCTTACCCGTTATAGGTCTACCATTTACATAAAAATAATAATTATCACTATCAAACTTAGCAAATGATTTTGCTTGTCCTCTTTCAACTACCGTAGTAACTACTTCTTGAGTTTTATCAAAGGCTAATGTATAAGAATTACCATCCGGAAGTGTTTTTGGGGTTGCCAATTGTTTTTTTAAAACATCTGATATACTCTTATCTTGTATAGCAATTGAGATATTTTGTATCTTTCCTTTTTGGGTAAATTCTTTACCATATACTGTTATCGGTCCATTTGAAAGAGCCATGTTTAAATCCATATATATTTGTTTTGGTTTTTCATTAGATTGCTTCGCTAATGTAATAATATCATTAATTGGTATTTCAAAAGCAAAATCAAGATTTATTGCAAAATGGCTTGGAAAACGCTTTTGAGAATTAATTATCGCTTGAACTCTTGGGTCCGTTTTTTTGTTTTTACAATCGCTGCCAGATATACAGTCAGGATATGATAAATAGGTTTCTAGTGAACCATTACCATCGAGATCAGTCCAGTGTCTTGTATAATAAGGTCTTGTATAATCATTGGCAGCAGTAGATCCATTTTCAGCATAACTTGGTTTTGACGCTTTATCATTATATGGTTTTGTTACAGGTCCATTAGCTGTAATTGCTTTTATTGTTAAAGTATATGTTGGCCCAACATTATGGTTTACACCAGAGTCTTCTGTAAGATAAGCCCATCCTTCTATTCTTAAAGCTTCGTTTGCTTGACCACTATTAACTATTTCAACTTTATTAATATCATATGTATAAGGTCCTGTTAAAGCATGTATTTTGTCTATTCCAAACAAAAACACATATATTATTAAAAAGAATACAAATACTGCTTTTTTCATAATATACTTCTCCTTTTTTTAACTTCAATGAAGATAATACCTGTTGTTCCTAATATTATTATAGATAACAAAAACACCATGTAATAATTAATAAAAAAATCGCCTATCACTTTCCAAATTGTAGATTCTTGTTCCGGTTTCTCTTGTTTCGGTTCTTCTTTTTCTTTCTTTTCTAAACTTTTGATATATTGATTCATTCGTTGCTCAAACTCTCTTGAAGTACTAATTATCGCTGGTGTAAATTTTTTACACAGTTCATAACTTTCATGGCCAACACATAAAGTACTTTTTGAGTAGGGATTATACCTTGGTAAGGCAACCATTTTTGTTGATATAAGGTATCCTTTACATACGCCTGTGTCTGACGCGAAAAAAGGTAACTCATAAGTTATACCATCTGCAAAACCACCACTTGTTACAACAGGGTTATTTTTATATTCAAAATAAGCACCATTAGTTTCATTATACACATAAAAATCCGGACTAAAACCACTAATATGGATCATAAATCCATATGTCTGTTCTAGTTCGTTTTCATAGAATTCATATGTAATTTTAGTCGCTCCCACAAGTTGTCTTAAACGTATTTGTTCTTGTGGAGTACAAGCTTCATCTAGCGCAAAAACATCAACTCTGAAAATAATGGACAAAACTACTATTGATAATGTCAAAAGCGTCCTCTTCACTAGCAAATCACCTCTACACTCTACTGTAATAAGTATAACATAAAAATCAACGTTTGCAAGTGTTTTTTTATTAATGAATTGCTTTATTTTGTAATTTGTGATATAACATTCTTCTAGAAGGTGTTAAAAGGTGTTAATATGAATTTGAAAAAACACACAACAATCTTGTTGATTGGCTCATTTATATTTTTAGTAATATCACTTATAAGTTGTAATTATTCAAACGAATACTTAAAAGAACTTGATTATAAGAAGATAATGGGCAATATAAATAATAAAGAAACTTTTATTTTATATGTAAGCAATACATACTGTGAACATTGTAAAAATTTTGAGCCAAAATTAAGAAACGTTGCTAATAAATATAAAATAAATATATCAAAAATTGATACTGCTACATTTTCAAAAAATGAACACAAAGATTTTTTGAAAATAGTGGGGGATTTATCAACACCAGCAGTACTTTTCTTTAATAATGGGAAAGAAGAGAGTACCACCAATCGTATTAATGGAAATGTAGATGAGGATAAAATCATTCAAAAATTAAAAGTTAATAAATATATAACAGACTAGATTAATCTAGTCTGTAATTAAATAATCCTCGCCTTTAAAAGGTTCTGTTTGTAATAAATTGTTATAATTTTGTTGCCTTAAAACCTCGTAAACCATGATAGCAACACAGTTAGACAAATTTAATGATCTTGCCTTATCAGTCATGGGAATTCTCATGCAATGATCAAGATCATTTTTTAATATTTTTTTAGGTATACCCGTACTTTCTTTTCCAAAAATCAAATATATGTTTTCTTCATTATTATTATAATTAAAAGAGGTGTGTGGCTTCTTACCATATCTTGTTAAAAAATAATATGTACCTTTATTCTGTTCTTGAAATTCTTCATAATCCTCATAAACATTATAATCAAGATATTGTAAATAATCTAGACCGCTGCGCTTCATATATTTATCGCGAAGAGAAAAGCCTAGTGGTTTAATTAAGTGTAATTTAGAATTAGTAGCAACACAAGTCCTCATAATATTCCCAGTATTTTGAGGAATCTCTGGTTGATATAAAACAATATTAATCATCTTAAACACCATTAAGATTGTTGTTTTTTAACAATTCCTTTACCTTCTTAGTAGTCAAATTAGTACCACTAACAAAATCAATCAATTGATTATGCTTATAAATAGCAATCGCTGGGATTTCATTTAAATACTTATTTTGTCCCCTGAGCATTTCACTATTGTACGTTTTATCTAAAATGTCAGAAAAATCATCCTTAGTTATATTATCAACGTTTAAATATACAATTGTCTCCCTTAAATTATGTTCAGATATGAAGTCTTTCAATTTTTCTTCAAAAGCACGACATGCAGGATTACTAGGAATACCAAAATAAATAATGGAGTAGAGATTTTCATTTATATAATTATCGAATTCATCACTTTTTATCTCCTGAATATACCCATTAATAACTGCTGTATTTAAAGCTTTTTCCTTGTAAACAGCATGCCATTTTAAAGCATAAATACAGCCTACAATAGTAATAATAGAAACAAATATCACTGCAAAATAGTTTTTATTTTTTTTAGTAAGCATCGCTCTCACTCCTATTATCATTTTATCATAGTTATATTTTAAATAATAGTTTTTTCATCAAATTTACAAAAAAGGACTAACAAATTATTTATATTGTTAGTCCATCTATATATTTGTTCACTTATTTAAAGATTTTGTCATCTCATTTTCACTTGCATTATCAACTTTTTCTTTATTCATAGATTTTAATGTATCCGTCTGAAGTTGATTTTTTAATTGACTAAGTTTTTTTGAACCTAAAGCGAGCTCTGCTCTGTATGTTAATAAGGTAGCGTAGTTATATTTATCATACTCTTTAGCCATTTCTTTTCTAGCCGTACTACTATAACCAAGTGGATTCAATTGCTTGGTTGTTTTAGTTAATTCTAGTGTGACTGTTACAAAACCAGGATTAACGGGTGTATACTCAACGTTACCTAGATTATTGTACATCAGCAGCGGAATTTCTTCCCCGTCTTTTCCTTCTAAAACCATTCTACCATAGTAATTGCTCCATATCTGTCCCATTGCAACCGATGTTGCATAATCAGTAATAGTTCCACCTCTACCATCAAGTTCACCAAATGGTTCATAACCTAGTTTATATAAATTGTTGGAAACTCCTTTGTTTAAAAAATTAATTACATTTTTTGCATATTCATCATATTCTTTTTTAATATCTTCTGGAAGCCAATCTTTTACACGATATATTAGTTTACCTTGTTGATGATAATCGATATGGTTTTTTGCATAAGGAACAAAAGTATCTAACCACTTCATAGCCACTCTTGTTTCAGATTCACTCCCTAATTGATAGCCCTCAAAATAGCTATCTCCAGGTTTGTATGCAGTTAGCGAGTGACGTTTATTGCCATTACTTAATTGTGCCCCATTCATAGCTGCGAAGTTTCTATTTATATCAACACCATTGGCATTGGTTTTTTTATTTCCCGAGCCACCAGTTCTTACAATTTCTCTGCCATCAGGATTAACACATGGGATAGATACATATATTACATTCTGAAGTAACATCTTAGTATATGGATCAGTTTGAGCTTTTTTAACTAAATCATTAAACTGCTTTAAAATAAACATACTTCCTGCAAATTCACGTGCATGAACCTGTCCTGTACAAAGTAAAACTTCTTTGTTTTTTATATTTTCACTAGCTGTTATTTCACCATCTAATAATGTAAAATCAGAACCAAAATCAATATTTAAAGAATACAAAGTTCTCCCTTGCTCTGTTTTCCCTATTTTATAAAGATAAACACCATCATATTTAGCAAGATTAATCATAATATTTTCCATATCTACATAACTATAGGATTTGGTTAAATCAATATTCATAGTGATTGGTTTACCAATGGGGGTAACCTCTTCCCATTTTTGTGCCATTGCAGATTCATAATTAGCTTTAGTCATACCGTCAACCGTAAACACTCCATATTTTGATAAATCAGTACAGGCTGGAGTGCCAGCTTTAGTTTTTATAGGCTTTTCTATAGTTTCCTCTTTATCAGGTAAATTGTTTGTTGGTTCACTCACGATATTATCTTCAACAACTACAGAAATCGGGGTTAATTTCACTGATGAAGAACTACTTAATTTAACCTCCCCTTTACTTATTTTATCTGTAATTTCTTTACTAGGCTCTGATGCAATTGTCATTTCAATTAATTTTTCGGGAGTAATATAAACAGTCCCTGCCTTTGTTTCTAAACTTTTGTAAGATGATGGTAAAACTGATGTAATTGTCATATAAGCCGCTGATAATCTAGCTATATGAGTTCTTGAAATCTTTAATTTTTTCATCTTTAGTTCTCCTTTACCTAATTAATTTTATAATATGTCTTTTTTACATGTTTGTCAATTAAACCCATTTCCTTCGGTGTAAACATCTGTGTTGTCATATATTAAACCTATCAATATATATAAAAAAAAAGTTAGTCTTCTAACTTCTTTTTTGTTATTATCCAATCATCTATACTTATGTAGCTACTTTCGTCTACTTTAAAAGGTTTTAAAACTTCTAACGATTCGATAGAAATTAATGTTAAATATGGCTTGTCTGCCCATTTTTTAATTTGGGAAGCTGTTAACAACAATTCTTTTTGATGTTTCAAGATTAATGCAAGCGCCTCTTCTTCTTCTAGTTTAGTAGTATTTATTACTTTTTTCACTTTAGCTTTACATTCAATTAAACCTTTACTATTCTTTTCTATAAAATAGAGAGTATCTCCTTTTTTTACCTTCGAGAAAATACTCTTCGGAGTAGATGAACAACGAACAATCATTGTTTTATCGCCTTTTTTAATCTTAGGCAATGATTTTGGGGTCTTATTTAAGAAAACTAGGTGATCAGCAGTCATATTGTTATAAATCTCAGTATAAAACTCACGCCATATTTTCAAAACATTTTGTTTTGAGTAAAAAATACTTATATTGCGGGATTTTAAAGAATATTCCTGATACTCTTTTTTGTCATCTTTCAATTTCTCTAAATTAGATATAAATTCCTCATTGTTTATGCCTATTAAATAATTATCAAATAATATATCTTTATAAAGCTCTAAATCTCTTAACAATATAGGTATTTCAACATTAGAGGCCTCCAAAATTGACATTGGAAACAATTCATTATATGAAGGCATAAATAATACATTTGCAATATTATACATATCATTCATTTTTTCTCTTGGAATAATTCCTAAAAATCTAACATTAGCTGGCGGATTTTCAAATACTTTCTTTAATTCTTTATATCCATCCGTAATAGCACCAAATGAAAAACCACCACACCATAAAAATGTTACATCAGGCATCTTCTCCGCTACTTCAACAAAATCAAGAACACCTTTTCTTGTTTGAACTTGCCCAACACCTAGAACAACAAAATCACTAGGTTTTAGTCCCAACTCTTCACGTAAAGCATTTATTTCTTTAACTGATTTTTTATTAAAATCTGCTTTAGAAACATAATTAGGTATATATTTTACTTTATCTCTTTTAATTCCATGCCCCTCTAAAGCTGAAATAAAAATAGGATTTACAACAACTAGATAATCAGCACCCTTGTAAAAATCTACAACATATTTTTTAAATATATCAAAAGCTGGCTTAGGTAAGTTTATTGAGCCATCTAACGTTTCTGGCAAGAAGTGAACATAACTAATATTTATTCCTTTACTCGTTTTCATTCTTAAATAATTAATAGGATCTATAGTATGATGATGAACAATGTCTGCATCACGCCAATCATTTACCCTAATATCAAAGATATCACTTGCCCCTTCAGTAACAAGTTTTACCTGTTCAAGATAAGCACTGCCTACGCCTTGCCCCTTTACCGAATCTGCTCTCGATAACATATTAATAGATATTTTTTTCATTAAAAAGAACCACCATTCCTTCCACATAATACGGTAGCTCCATTATACACAATAATATATATATTAGCAAATTAGAAATTAAACATTAACCACTCTGGCTTAAATAGTAAAAGTATTCCTATTATAAGCATTAATATTCCACCAATAAGATGTGAATATTTTCCATATTTGTTTGATAGACCTGTTAATTGTAAAGTTGCCATAGCTATTATAAAAACTATTAAATCATCAATTAAGAAAAACAAAATATACAAAGCAAAATATATGGTATATTCAATCGTCGATAAATTATTGAGCGCTAATATGTTTGTAAATAATACTGGCAATCCCGCTGAACAAGTAAGTTCAATAAAATTGACAGAGATTGCGAGTACAATAACACCAAACATTGCCAATATAAAACTCTTTTGGTGAGTAAATTTTTTAATTCTTGCAAAAAGCTTCTTACGCTTCTTTTCATCAACAACCTCGCAGCCGGCTTCTTTACTTTTGAGAAAAGCTCTAAGATTTAATATTCCACCGATTAAAGCTGTTAACGCTATTAACAGCTTTACCCACCAGATAGCCCCAATAAACATAACTATATTAAGCCATGCTAGCATGAAAACTAAATAAATAAGAGCTGATGTGATAAGAAACGTCAATCCTAGAAACCACATTCTTTTTTTATCTTTCATTCCAATTAAAACGCTTATTAAAAATAATAATACCCACATCGCACATGGATTAAAACCATCTATTGTACCTATTACAATTGATAGTACTGGTAATGACAGCTTTTGAATTTCAACTTCTCCTATAAAAGGTATGTTTATAATTTTATGATGTTCCCCAGACACAAGGTCATCATAGGTAAGAGTTCCACTACTTGAAATAATTCCAAGCATTTCACCAACAGGATCTTTATATGAGTCCGCTTTAGAATAAGCCTTTATCACATATTCAATTTCCCCTCTTGTGATATTGCTCGAATAACCAACAAAACTTTTAGTACCAATGACTGTAAAAGGAACACTGCTTGGTGCTTCAATATCTAAAAGCGATGCCGCCTCTAACATGTTAACTTTATTTTTAGGATCACTAAATATTTCATATTTATATACCTTTATTAAATAATCTTTTTCCATTTGTTGTAAAACATTTTCTAGCTCTTTACAACGTGAACAAGTATCACTATAAAACAAGTAAATATTTACTGGTTTCGTAGTAGCTTGTGTCTTAATTGGAAATAACAATAACATTAATACTATTACAAATAAAATTTTTTTAAACGATTTCATACTTACTCCTTATAAGAATTCTTCAATTCTTTCTACCAACTTTTCTGTCTTGTGCTCACCAATTATTCTACATAATTCATTTTCATTATCATCAAATAAAATTAAAACAGGTAAAATATTGCCAACGTTATATGTTGATGATTCCTCATCTAAATCAATATCATAAGTTGAAAATTCAAGATGAGGATATCTTTTTTCGATTTCTTTAAAGCGTGGTCTCATTATTAGACAAGATGGACACCACACAGCACTAACAACAACTATTTTCATCTTCCACCTCAAGCCAATTTTTCATAATTTTTATCAAACGATTTCATAAATGCATCAAGTTCTTTTTCTGTTGTCAAATGAGATAAACTAACACGTAACGTTGAAGCGGCAACATCTTCTCTTTTTGTTAAAGCATAAACTGATTTAGAAATGGAATCAGTAGAAGAACAAGCACTTTTAGTCGATATAAATATATCATCGCCTTCTAAAGCGTGTAGAAAAGTTTCTGGTTTTACTCCTAAAACGCTAAAATTAAAAACATTAGGAATTGAATATTCATTACTATTAATTACAACCTTCGGATACTTCTTTAAATAATTGTTCAATTTTTTGTTCAATTTCTTAACGTAATCAATGTTTTTATCTAGATCTGTTAGGATTAGTCTTAATGCTTTTGATAACGAAACAATCAGGCCAACAGTAGGTGTTCCACTTCTAAAAACAGTTGTACTTTTTCCACCATGAATAAGTGGTTCTAACATAATTTTTTCTTTTTTAATAAGGCCACCAATTCCTTTAATACCATAAATCTTATGAGCGGAAAAACTTGCTAAGTCGATATTTGTCAAGTCTATTTTATCTTTTCCAAGACACTGTGTCATATCAACATGAAAAAAAACCTTCGGATAATTTTTTAATAAAACGCCAATTTGCTCAACTGGTTGTCTTATTCCAATTTCACTATCAACTGCACAAATAGATACCAATATTGTATCATCTCTTAATAACTTTTTTAAATGTTCTAAATCTACTTGCCCGTTATCTAAAAGATCAACAAAGTCCACTTCAAATCCTTGGCTTTGTAAATAATTTAAAGGTCCTATAATTGATGAATGCTCTAACATTGTTGTAATAATATGTTTACCTCTATTTTGATATTTATTAGCAATTCCTTTAATCGCTAAGTTATTGGATTCAGAGGCCCCACTTGTATATATAATCTCATTTTCATTAACATTTAAAAGATTTGCAATTTGTTTAGTCGCTTCTTCTAACATAGCATTAGCTTCACTTCCCAAACGGTGTAGTGAATTTGGATTGCCAATATACTTTAAAGTTGATTTTGAAAACGAATCTAAAACCTCTTTGTTAACAGGCGTTGTCGCACAATAATCTAAATATATCATAATTCCTCCTATAACATTTCTAATACATATATGAACATAATACCAAATATCATAGCATAAATAGTTGTCCTTCTATCCCCATATTTTAATGATTGTGGCATAATTTCTTTAAATGTAATATATAGCATAATTGATGCCGTAATGGCGATTAAAACACCTTCCACCAAATCAGTAAATAAAGAAGAGAAAAGTAAATAACCTACTATACCTGATACAGGTAATACCAAACCTGATGCAAATGAATATAATAAAGCCTTTTTCTTATTACCAGTTGCATAATAAATAGGCGCTGTTATAATCATTCCCTCTGGGATATGGTGTATTGCAATAGCCAAAGCTAGTGGTATAGCCATTAAGTAGTTATCAGATATAGCAATAAAAATAGCAATCCCCTCTGGTAACTTATGAAGTGCCATAGTAAATGCTGTTGTAACACCTACATTACACATATGGCAATGCTCATCATGATGTTCTTCCTCGTCATGGTGATGCAATATTTTATCTAGTATCATTGATAAAAAAAGACCTACAAAAAGCGAAATAACTAACACAATGGATGACATCGGATAATTATAGACGCTAGAAAGAAGAGAGAAGGATTCTGGCAATAATTCTATAATAACAATACTAACCATTATTCCTGAAGCCAGTCCAAGTAAAAATCCCAATTTCTTATGGCTTTTATTTTTTGATATAAATATTAAAAAACTACCAACAAGCGTTGACAATCCAGCAATCGTTATAAGCAAAAGAGATGCTATTAACTCTATTTTCATACTTTATGCTCCAATCTTTAGTAATTAACAGACAATTTTATAATTTCATCCATATCATCATCATTAGCAACAATATTTTTCCCCGATTGGTGACACTTTTCACATCTATATATTATTTTATAAGTGTTCTTAAACTTCTCAAGTCCAATTGGTTTTAATAATCCTTTGCATTCATTTTGTCTATCACCAGGTAATATATCAACATGTTTAGAATATAAACAATATGGACAATGATCCCTAGAAGTATAACCAAGCTTCTTTACATCTTGTCCACAGTTACCACATACAAAATTTTCATCACACGTCGTAAATCTTTTCATATTATCACCTATAACAAACAAAACGCTGTAACAATTATATCATATTTTAGAGCAATTTTAGCAATTTCTCCATCTATATGACTATATAAATATTTACTCAACAACATTAATCCAGAAGCTTATTTCACTTTTAACACTTGGATATTTTCCTCTTATTTCAACATAATAATTTCCTTTTTTGGTTAAATATTCACTAATATCGTTAATGAACCTACCATCATATAAAACTGTATCATATTTACTGGTTCCTCTTATATATAGAGTATAGCTTGTATCATTTACTGATTCCTTTACAACTTTTTCGATGTTGTTTTTACATCCTACTTGAACTATTCTATTATTTAATTGTCCTAAACAACGATACGATTTAATGTTAATAACATATGTGTCACCCTTTTTTACATTTGCAACAGAACTAACATCGTCACCAGAAAAAACATTATAACTGTATGTCTTCATATTAAACAAATAAGGGATAAGTGGAGTTGTCTTAGTTTCTAAAACACTAACAGTTAGATTAATATTATTTAGTGTTACCTCATAAAATCTGTTTTTATAATAAGGAAAAGGCAGACCCACATATAAGGTTCCTAAGAATAATTTGAATGAAATAATAATTGCTAAAATAACAATGCATATAACTATTTTCTTCTTCTTTTCTTTACGTATAATTTTCTCTTCTTTGTAAAGTTCTATTACTGTTTCAGTTCTCAACTCTTCATTAGCTTTTTTCATTTCATCTACATCTTTATAAAATTTCATTACATCACACTCACTATTATCACTTACATTATAACATGTACTTACTAAGTGTGAATAGTTTAGAATAAGCATTTTTATTTATTTTCCAAAAGATAACATATATCTATATAATACTTTATTTTTTATAACACAAAACCAAGCTTCAGTAGTATCGCTACCTTTCTTCTCCCAATAAATAATAGGTTCCATTGTTTCATCAGAAAGTGTTAATAGTTCATTAAAATTAGGAATCTCTACTATTTCCATTTTTTCATATCTTATAAAATTAGATACTGTTACGATACGATCATCATATTCTTTTAGTAATTTTTTTACTTTTATCTCGAAAATATTTTTATTCTCATCAATTATTAATCTAACCATATAAATTGATATACCAAGAATAATTATAAATAATACAATATATGTAATAGCAATCATATAACTTGTTTCAATAGTACGTTGCTCTTTACTATACAATATTTCTTGTTCTTTAAAATTTTGGGAAAGATTAATATCAAAAGCTTTTACACCAAGAGGAATGCTGATCGTTAAATGATGATCTTTAGCTAATAATTTATCGTCTTTCAATTTACCTCTAATTGTTACAACCATTGTAATATCAAGTCTCGAATCAAGATTAACATTAGTTGTATATCTGAATTTATCAAGCAAATTATTATAATAATCAATTCCTATATCTATATTCTCATTGATCTTAAATTTAGAATTGGGAGAGTACTCACTTTTATGCTCTAATAATATAAAATCTTTTGTCCAAAGGGGCTTTGTTAAATTCGCTATACTATCTCCTAAAAAATTACTTATGATCGTAGCTTTAATATAATAATCATAATTAATACCAACACCGCTAGTTCCAACATATTCATATGCAATAGTTGCATTAATGTATTCAATCAAGGAAGTTGCATATGAAAAATCATTACTAATATAGGGATGATCAAAAAACTCATTTGTTTTTAAATATACTTTATAATCAACATCACTATTAGTTATATTCTTATATATTATTTCTTCTGGTCTTACACCATGATATCTTAATAACGATATAATGTTAAAAACTAAAAAAACAGATATAGCTGTGGTTATTGGAAGTATGCATAATATTATTATTTTTTTCTTTTTAGCCATACACATCACCTTATCCTACTCTTTATTATTAACTACATTCCTAATAAGATAAGCAGGATAACCAACATATGGAATATTAATAATCATTCTTCCAACAACTTGCTCACTTAAAACTGGTTTTCTATCTATAATTATATTAGAATCACCCTTTGTTATTAAAAGTCTTTCATCTTGCTTATAAATGATTGAAATAACTCTATGGACAACATTATAATTCTCAGCTTTATATTCAATGATATCTCCTACATTTATATCATTAATATGACATTTCCTAATTATTACCATATCACCTGGATTTATAACCGGTTTCATGCTACCTGTTAATATAACAACCGGCTTTATTATAAAAAAACCACTCCCAAACGAAATTAAAAAAAGAGTAAAAATGGTTCCAGCAAACCACCTACGCGGATTAATATTATTGATTATTCTCGTCTCTATATTTCTCTCTTTTTTGTTTATAACATAAAGAATAGCTAAATAGGTCAAAAGACAAAAAGCAATGTTAAGAATCATTACTACTATCCATTCATAATCTGGCACGACATCAAAAAAAAGTGATGGCCATAATAAAATTGTTCTTAACAAAATCGGGCCTTTATAGTTACTAACATAAACGATATAAGTC
>LSQX01000654.1_pt1 | contig 23736 bp, 24 predicted proteins | sample 654561 | NCBI WGS metagenome assembly LSQX01 (sample SAMN04489861, study PRJNA283612) | anaerobic digester metagenome | isolation source: 4 biogas reactors fed with cattle manure at either 37C or 55C with and... | place: Denmark: Kongens Lyngby | collected 2014
GGCAACCAAGTGATAGTTGAAACACTAAGCAGATATCCTCCCAAAATGGGGGCTCAAACCGAAGCGAATCCAGATAATGCCGTCGTTGAAATGGATACCGTTGAAGGGAAAAAAGGAGGCAGCGTTCTTCTTACCATGCATTTCAGAAACTGCAGCTTCATGCTTGCTTTCCTGCGTAAGCGCAACACTTCCCAATCTGTTATCGATGTATTCAAACAGCTGTACAATATTTTAGGTGTGAATGTCTTCCGAAAACTTTTCCCTGTCATCCTCACGGATAATGGCTCCGAGTTTTCCAACCCTTCAGCTCTGGAAGCTACTACTGATGGCACACAAAGAACTTCTATCTTCTACTGTGATCCGTCCTCACCTTATCAAAAACCCACGGTCGAAAATAATCATGAGTTTATCAGGCGCGTTTTACCCAAAGGCTGTAGCTTTGATCACCTAACTCAAGCGGATATCCAAAGGATGATGAATCACATCAACTCATATAGCAGAGAAAAGCTGAACGATAAGTGCCCTTACGAATCGTTCAGCTTCTTTTACGGTCAAGAAGTTCTTGACCTCTTGGGCGCAACGCGCATTCCACCTAATGAAATTCTCCTGCGCCCAAGCCTGCTGAACAGGTAGGCTAGAACATATCGACTGTTGGTGTTGGCGACCGATGAAGATATCTATCAGGGGTGGCATTTACTCAATCCGAAAAATTGATTTTTGCCACCTTCAGTACCTTGCGCCCTTTTTTTATCCGATTTACATGTTCTTAAGCCTATTTTATTCTATTTTATTGTTAAAAAACAATCTTTTGTAAAAACTTAATGCAATTCGGTTGCGCTCTCTCTGACAAAGTTGCATTTACTTTGACTAGTCACCAAAATATTGCACAATTGCCCTTTCTTTCTTCTTTCTGCTGTAATCTCTCTTAAAGTGGGTATTTCAAGGTGGCTCATGATGAACCGTCCCTCAGTCCACAAAAAAGGCATACTACTCTCTTGTGAGTAAAAATAGATTTTTTAAAGCAAATAATATCGGTTCGAGGTCGCACTTCCGTTTTCACGGAAGTGCGACTCTTTTCGTATCAGACCGGCTTTTTCCAAGTCTTTGACTGCCCGTTTTACAGTGCTTCGGGAGAGAGACAGATCCTTTGCAATGGTGTTAAGCCCCGGCCATGCCTTGTGTTCCGCATCCATGCGGTCATGCAGATAAATATACACCAGCTTTGCACGGTGCGGCAGGTCGGTTTGATACAGCTTGGTGTAATATGGCACAAAACCACCTCCTTAACCTGTCCGTATCGGTTTCGCAATCTTTTCCTGCTGTGCTGCATGATTGACTTCCTGCGCAAAGGTTGCCTCGGCCGGCTCGATCATCGTATGACCGCCTGACGGTGGACTCACAGCAGGAATGCACGGTTTCTCTTCTTGCGGATATCTCGCAGTAATACTTTTGATGAGCGTTTCACGGCTGATATAATGCACATGACGGGTGCCCTTGTCGGAAATTGTATAGGAGCTTTCAGGAAAAGAAATTCCCCACTTGAAAAACAGCTTAAGTTTTGATATAAAGGGATGCGCTCCAGTTTTCATTACGATAAACGAACCTTTTCTCATGCTCTTTAGTTCATCTGCTGACATTAAGGCTCTTTCGGTCATTTGCAGTGATTGAGATGGAACATTTTTACTTCTTGAAACCGAACCGGTCATAACTGTCCGTGTGCCAAGCGCCCTTGAGATGATGTCCGCCGTTTCGCTTGAAGGCGCAAATCCACCTGCGATAGTGAGCTGACAGTTGTCTTGTATGATAGCGGCACCTTCTTTTCCATAATTCTTTTCAAGTTGCTGATAGGATTGGATGATGCTGACGATGGAAAGCCGCCTGCTGCGGGAGGCGCTGTACATCATCTCGGCAGATTGGATAGGCGGAAGAGTACCAAATTCGTCACAGTAGAACATAGCACGGTTCGGAAGTGCTCCACCGTTCTCATCTGCCACGGCGAGGATTTCCCGGTATAGCTGCTGGATGAGCAAACTGATCATAAAGTAGGCGTTGGGATTTTCCTCCGGCATAACAATAAACACGGCAGACTTCTCATGGCAGAAGCGTTCCGCATCGATAGCTGTATCAAAGCACAGCACCTGTTCCATCTCACTGTCGAGGAATGCATTGAGGCGTGACATAACAGTTGACATGACGGACGCCATCGCCTGATCGCCGGTGTTCAATGCTGCACCGGAAAACCACCTTGCCTTATGATCGGCAGGAAGTCTGTCCATTAAAAGTTGAAACTGATTCTTGCCTTTGACACTGCTCGGCGCCTGCAAGTCCTGTACCAGCTTGAACACCGAAACAATGTGCCGCTGATTTTTGGGTGCAAATTCGGCAATGAGCAAAATGAGAGAAACCAAAACGCCTTCAGCCGCGTCATAAAAAAAGGCGTTTTGACCATAAGCGGAAGCATCGCCATCCGCATAGATCAAGGTCTTTCCAATGATTTTTGCATATTTCTCTGCTTTGGCACGGAGAGCGACATCCTGCGGATGTTCTTTCGCCATATCCATATATTTGTTAACAAGATGCAGGATATTGTTGCCGTCTGACTTGGTTGGGTTACGGAGATCAATCACCGCAACATTATATCCGTAACAGTCTTTTGTGATCCCGCCGTAGTGCCGATACAGATCGCCTTTCGTATCAGTTGTCAAGAAAGACATTCCAGATGCACAAGCATATTCCAAATTCGGATACAGCCAATAGGCGGTCTTTCCGCAGCCTGCCGCACCCACCATCATGCAATGCACATCGGCGTCATCTACATATGCAATGGTATTACCGCCTTTGCTCTGACAGCCGACAATAATTCCCTGCGGCAGCTTCGGAAGAGTGTTTTCCTTTGCCTGCTTTCTCCACTCATCAGGTGTAAACGGTATCTGCTTGTAGATTCTGCGGATTTCTGATTTAGAGGCGAACCGAGCTGTGCCATGCTGTCCGTCACCAACCGTTTTGCTTTTGATATTGTTGAGGCTATAGATATGTGATAAAAGCGTTATCCCGCCGAGAACGGCGAACATAACAACACCTAACACAATCAGCATAGTAATGTTGCCTGCCATAAGGCAGCACACTTTCGATTTTAATTCATCACTCCTTTATTTATTGATTGACTTTTTCTTTACATAAACTGTTGGCTGAAACATTCTGATTCCTCCGGTTTTGTGGGATATAAAAGATCCTCATTCCAGTCTTTGTGGATTGGAATGAGGATTTCATGCTGAATGCCTTTCAAAAAAAGCGCATCCGATGTTCGTTTGTTGGCGAGCTGTCCGGCCTCATCATTGTCGCGGCAGAGACAGACAAAATCAATGTTAGGATTCTCTTTTATCATCTGCCACAGCACATGATCAGCTACACCGCAGGATGCGGCGTAGCTATTTCTCTGCCAGCCTTCCTTGTGCATCGAGATAAAGGATAGCATATCAATGGGCGCTTCAAAGAGATACAGCTTTTCGCTTGTCCCTGTCCAGTGGAAGCTATGCTCCGGCAGGCTGCCGCCAATATTTCCTTTGTAGCTGCTCTGCGAGCCAGTCCCGCGCTTATGGGCATGACGGGGAACGCCGTCCGTGTCAAAGCCTACGAACACAGCGTTATGATAGTCGGCTGATTCGTAGATCATCCCCTTGTGTGCAAAAGCATAGAGGACATCGCGGTCAATTCCTCTGCGGTTGACCAGATAAGCGTAGACGCGCCGCATATTATCGTTCTTCGGCGGCAGTACAAATGGCTTCGGCGGTTTCTTCTGCATCGGCGGCGAAACCGCAAGCGTTCCCGAACAACCACCGAGGAGATATTCCATCGCTTCAGGATAGGATTTGTTGTAAAACCGTCTGACGAAGTCAATCGCATCGCCGCCGGTGCGCTCATACTGATGAAACCACAGGTTTCCCCGGATGGTGATCTTTTGCGATCCCTCTTTCCATTCATGCTCCGAGCCGGAGCGTTTCAAGGCTTCGCCCTGACTGCGGAGCAGTTCTGCAATGTCTATCTGTCGCGCCTGTTCTTTTTCTTGATCTGTGAAATGAATATATTTCGTTGACATGGTAACTCCTTTCATCATTATCCCATTTTCAATCCGTGCGCCTGTTTCTTTTCTTCAATCTTCTGCTGGAGCTTTCTGTCGATCTCCATTCGCTGGACGTCTTCATTTCTGCGAATACGGTCTTCAAACATTCGGGCAAGATGAGAGAGCAGGCGAAAAGACGCCATACCAACAGATGGTTTTACCATTCTTCCGCTGTAATAATTCTGCAGGAGACGCGCGGCATATACATTGCCCTGTTTGGCGGATTCCAACAGCAGAGCAATGCCGTTTTGAATATCCTGTTCAGCGTCTTTGCCGAACAGAAGCATTTTTCCAAGCTGATACTGTGCGTACTGATTTTTTTGTTTTACGGATTCCCACAGCCAATGAAGAGCCTTTCCCGTATCCTTTGGAACCCCGTCTTCACAGAGATACAATTTTGCAAGGAGATATTGTGCCTGACTGTTTTTCTGCTCTGCAGAAGAGTTCAGCAAGCGCTCCGCCTCAAATATATTTTTTTCGGTATGCTCACCTCGAAAACAGAATTTACCAAGCAGATACTGCGCCCACCCATTCCCGTCATTTGCAGATTCCCGAAGGAGCCGGATCGCTTTCACTTCATCGCTCTGTACAGCAAGCCCGGCAAGGTGCATCTTTGCAAGAGAATATTTCGCATAACTGTTGCCCTGATCGGAGGCTTTTTCGAGCCAGCTTTCAGCTTGCTGGAAATCCTGTTCTATTTCATTTCCCAAAAGATATAGCTTGCCGAGACGGTACTGTGCATACTCGTACCCTTGCGCAGCGGACAGCAGAAGCCATTGCACCGCTTCAGCTGGATCGTATAGAAGACTGTCTTTGTCGAGGTATGCTTTTGCCTTGCGGTATTGAAACAGCGGATGGTCGGGATCGCTCCACCATTTTTTAGGCGCAGACGATTCTATCTTTGTTTCTTCCGGTTCCTGCTCATCGGGAGTGAATTCTTCCGGTTCGGATACTGCTTCTTCAAAGGTGATACGGTCATAGAGGATGTTCAGCGATTCCTGTATGACAGCGTTTTTGACTGCCTTGAATTCTTTGTTCTGTGACAGCGGCATCCGAGTATCGCGCTCATCCTGATAGGTGCCGGTGATAGTATCACGCTGTTCATACCACAAATCATAAAGCGCAGAAATATCTTTGTCCTTTGCCAGCTCATCCACAATTGCGTTCACGATATTGCGACCTGCCTGCGGAAGATACCCATATACCTTTTTGCCTTTGTAATTTTTCATCTGCTCCGACAGTTTCACCAATAGATCCGTAACAATAGGGTTATCGTAGCTGCCAGAGTTGATTCGTGATATGATGTCCGAGAGAACATCACGGCTCTGCTGTACCAAAGCATTTCTCTGGTTGGTTTGCTCGATATACACCTGCATCAGATCATGCTTGAAAATCTGACGGGCAAATGCCGCCTTAATATTTCGTATTCCTTGTTTAGTGAGATACGGTTCTTTCCCAACAGAATATGCCACCATGTGAATATGCGGATGATAGCTCTCATTGTGAAATGCAGCATACCACCGCAGATCACAAAGCGGTATCTTCATGTTCTTGGCAATTGTTTCTGCTTGGGAGCGTACAAGGTTTCGCCACGCATAGGCGTTGTCATAACCAAGACGGGAAGCGTCCTCGCGGCGAAGAGACAGGATATGCGTATACACATTCCCGTCATGATTTGCTACTTCCGCTGCAACCTTTGAAAGGTTAATCGGCACATTCTGATCCGTAAACAGACCATGCTCGCCCTGTCGTTCTGCACGGGGGCGCTTTGCAATATACTCCACATAGTTTTCTCTCTTGCCGATGAGATCGACATTGTCCTCAATGGCACGGCTGATAAATTCCGAAGCAGTTCCTTTGCTCGGATGTGCAAGGTAGTCTGTATATTCAAAGCTGTTTTTCGTATCGGGAAATTCTTCAGTGAGTTCTGTAATCAGTTTCTTCTGTTCTTTGCTGACAGGTTTATACCGCCATGTGTCATCGATTTTCTGTACGCCCTCACGCAGAGCAATATACTTGATGAGATGTTCTGAGTGAAGCTTGCTGCCGGTTTTCAGATACCGGCTTTTCAGAATAATCTTCGCCATGTTTATTCACCGTTTTGAAACCTGACCGCATCGTCCAGCCGGACAGAGCCACGAAGCCGTTTTACTTCATTGACGCACAGACCGCGCAGACGGGCGAGCGTATCTTCATCGATCTGATTGGTCGCCGCCGTGACATGAAGCACCATGCAAAGTTCCACCGCTATTTTAAACAGCAGTGTTGCCATGCGATCCTCGAAGGAATCGAGACTTCCCTGCAGGGTAGAGACGAGGACATTCGGCAAGTATTGTTTGTATTCCTCGCTGGCAAGATATCCACAGTAAAAAATGATTGCTTTCTCAATAAATTCACTGGGACTCTTACAGTTGTCCGCTTCAAAATTTTTCATGATCCTGTCCTCAACAGACGGATAAATCCATAACGGAATGCGTATTTTCTTTTCCTTTTCCACCGGCATTTGCTCCTTTCTGACAGCCACCTAAAAAACCGCCGTATTTCTCTGAACACAGCGGTTAAGGTGCACCTCATATTCTCATTGGTCGGTTTTTAGGTGTACCCAAGCCGTAAAAACCGAAAAGGCTCGAAAGCCCTGACGCAGTCCGCATTGCGGGCTGCTGTGATTCGGCGGAAGGGGCGTTTACAGCCACCCGCCTTTATCCTGCAACCAAATCGCAGGCGAAAGCCAGCCGATTTGGGGCTGTATTTCTCTCTGTGCAAACTCTCGCCAAAACCGCCCGAATTTTGCTATAAGTCTACCCGTCGGGTACTTTCTCCACCATTCCGGCAAAGTCGGCAAACGGGGCGACACGGTGGCTTACAGGCGGTCTTTCTCTTTCTGCACCGCTTTGCCGTCTAATCGTTTGAAGCAACTCTCGGTATAGGACAGCCCATGCTCTGCTATGAGACGGTCAAGTATTCGTATCATATCCGCTTCCTTGAAGCTGACCGGCTCGGAAAGACTGTCATAGAAAATCCACTCCGGTGAGTCGGGATCGTCCTTGACGAACACATCATAACCGAGCAGCAGTTCCCTACAGGAACGATAGAGGATGGTGTTTAACCGGAGACAGCCTGCTGTGAGTGCTGCGGTAACAGTTTCAGAAAAATCTTCGGGTATCTCTCGGCGGAGCTTTTGGATTTCCCGGTCGTTTAACAATCTCTCATAGGAATAGCGGCTGCCGAGCTGTCGCTGTAATTCTTTTTTGCGGCTCATAGGTGCATCCCCTCCGAGAAATAGAAGGGGCTGTTTTCGTCCATATCCTGTTCGTCCTCGTCGGGTTCGTATTCGTCCTCCGGCTCATACAAAAAGTCATTCTCATCTTCCTGATCAAACAGTGTTTGCTGGGGTTCCGGCTGTCGGTGAGAAGCATAGAACTGTGCCGTACTGTCCATGACAGCCTTGTCCAGCACATCGGTATCCAGCTCACAGTTGTTGTAGCCTTCGTAGACCGTTTCGTAATAGTAGGGGGACGGAAGCCCGAATCCCATTTTCAGATTCATGATATACACCTTTGCATTTACTTCTTCACCGTCAAGCTGCACGGGAACATTCTGCTTGAAATAGTGGGAGGGATAGCCCTCGTAGCGGTCGAGCGCCTGCTCGTTCTTTTCAGAAATCTCCCACACCGCAACAGGTACGGATGCTCCTTCTTTCGGTGCAATGGTGGCAAAGGCACTGTGCGGCTGTCCCTTGAATTGCAGCTCGTAGTTGTCAATCACGCCTGTACCATACAGCTTTGCACCGGGGCAGCGGTATTTCATCTGACGGATATTGAGATTGCTGCCATAGGCAACATACAATCGTTTACTCATATTAACTTTTCACTCCTTACATCTGCATTGAAAAAGCAGGAGCGTTTTGCTCCTGCTCATCAGGTTCGGCAGTGATTTCCTCTGCCTGCTGTTCTTCCGCTTCCTGTTCTTCCAATCGTTTAGCGGCAAGTCTTGCTTTTTGCGCTTCTGCCTGCGCCGGATCACGCCACGCAATGTTACCCTCTAAGTTTTTCAGCAGATGCTGACGGGCAGTTTTGAATTCATCACCGATCAATCCAAGCCGCAAAAGCCAAGTGCGAAAGGTGTATTTCTCATTTTCCGGCTGCGTCTTGATGCGAGAGGCACCTCGCTGTACAAGCGCCTGATGGGAAATGGCGAGGCAGAGCTGAATATATGATTTCACTTCTCCGGCATGGAGGGTGGAGTTGAACATACGGAATTCAATCGTGCCTTTGGAAAACACGCTGTGAAGATTGAGGGCATGGTAGCGGCTGTCATCGTAGTGGATATATCGTCCGCCATAGCCGTTGTACCACATTCTTTCCACCTCATCCATCGTCCGGGGGCGCTTGTGATTGAGTTCCTCCAAAAATCGGGTGTCGGCTTTTTGACAATACTGCTCGCGGCTAACCTGTACCTGCAGCGTTTTGTAAAGCAAATCCTCTTTAGAAGCCATGATATTTACAATGTTGCGGAGGGTCTGCGGCGTATGAGAGGAGGCGTCCACATGAACATGAATACCGCAAGAGTCGTTGACTCTTGCGCCGCCTGCACGGAGTTTTCGCACAAGCTCCTGTACTGTTTCGATATCTTCGTACTGACAGATCGGAGAAACAAATTCTACCGAGTAGTCGCGGCTTGCCGCACGGTTGTTTCCGTTTCTGCATCGGATGGAGGCGTCACTCACCAGCTTCCATTGGCGGTTGCGGTTGTCCCTGACCGTATAGGTGTCATATCCGCCGCCGACATGGGTTGCCTGCGTACCGAAATGTCCGGCGATAATTCTTGCCGCCGCTGCTCTTGTCAGTCCGGTCATTTCAATTTCGATACCGAAGTTTTGGTTTCTCAAGCTCTATCACCGTCCGCGCCCGCCGCAGCGCCCACAGCAGAAGAAGGAGCAGGCTTCGGTCTTTTGGGCTTGACCGTAGGTTTGTTTCCGGCGTTCAGTTCAATAAATTCCCGCACACCGGCAGGCACATATTTGCTGTACAGCGCATCGGCTGCCTTTTCCATTTCATCCTCAAAGGAGAGGTCTTTCTGCACCATATATAGTTTGGCGGCGGAGAGCTTTTCCGAATCAAAGGACACTTGGATCATTGTTTTTTTCATGATGTTCACCTCACAGTTTCATTTGGGGCTGCGCAAGCGCTATATCGGAATATGCCTGTTCGTTCAGCGCCGTCAGCCCGTTGTTGTAATCATCGATCATCTTTTCCGCCTCGGTCTTAGTTTGATTGCCGTCATACCATCGGGACTCCATCTCGGCAAGGGTATCTTCGATGGTATCGCCCACATGGGCGGAGTAGCTTTTCGCCGCATCAAGGAATGCTTCACGCCCATGCTTTTTATATATCCCGTAAAGGGATTTCATTTTTCCTTTCATTTCATTCTCCTTCACATAGAAAGAACAGGATCGGCGGATTCGCTCCAATCCTGTTCGTCTGATTGCTTTTGTTCCTTTTCTGCCGGTATATATTTCGGATTCATCTGTATGATGATTTCATCTTCAAACAGCTCCACCGCATCAAATTCCGGCTGACTGCTTAACATTTCGCAAAGCATTGCCGTGTCAAGCGGATATTCGTCGGGGCTGGGATTAAAATCCGATAACAGAATTCGCAGCATACCGTCCTGATGATGGAACGGTGCAGTTCGCACAATCTCGTCCATCGTCGTCTGCATTCGGTCGCAGTAATCCTGCAAGGCAGGCGCATATTTTTGCTCCTGCCGCAAAAGCTGACGGGCGTTGGGAACAAAGGCAGAGTATCGGGCGTAGGCGCTGCCCTCGGATTCCACGAGAATGCCGTCATCCCGACCTTTACCCAGCACTAACAGACAATGGGATACACCGTCTGTGTCCTCATACATACAGTCGGTGTTTTCGAGGATAAAGTCATAATCGTTCAAAAGATTTTCCGAGAAACGATCAAACCAATCGGCAGACAGCTCTACAGTTTTTTCTACCACACACTGGTTTGTTTCAATCTCCGTATCTTTTCTGCGAAGAGTCACATTAATTTTCATGGCTGATCCTCCTACTGCATGGATAGCTTCGGATGCTGGTCTTCGGTGTGGTAGACATCTTCATCCATCACATCCACACCAAGCATTCCGAGAACATTGCCGAGCTGCTCGGCTCCCGAACAGCAGTCGGGAGCGTTGGCAAGATAGACTGTGGTTTGCACAGTGTCCTCTGCCAAAATCATTTCGTTAGTTTCGCTTTCTTCTTGTTTCTGCCGTTCTTCTGTAGGCGTCATTGTTTTTTTACTCATGAATTTCTTTCCTCCTGTTCTTCAATATAACTGATATACGGTATTTTCAGCCAGTGCGTCCAGCCGCTTTGACCGATGGGCGTGCGTATCACACCGGCTCTTGTATTTGCCGCATGGATGACTTCGCCGTTCCCGATATAGATGCCAATATGACCTTCGTGCCACACAGCCAAGCCTGGGATTTCGGGGATAGTATCAATCGTGCCTTTCTCTGTGGCATTTTCGTACATGGTATCCGCGCCGATATCAGGCATACCGTTTGTACCGTAGTTGACTTCCTTGGTTTCGGGATCAAGCCAGCTATAACCTTTAATCAGCCCAACGCAGTCAGACGTCCGTCTGCCCAACCAGTTTTGACGGATGAAATCTTCATGACCGCCAACCTCGTCCGGGTATTGTTCCAGCTTAAAATCAAACATTGTCTGATTAAATACATCGCCGTAAGTTCCGTACACATAGCCCCATCCGGCTTTTTGCGCTTCCATCGCCCACTGCACAAGGTCAAGATTGTTCTTTGTCGCAGGATCGGTATAGCCAGAGATATTGATTGCCACAGCACGGATATTTCCCATAACCTTTCCGAAATCCTCGGCGGTAAGCTGCGTTCCGAATGCGGTGTTTACCTCTGCGATGAGTTGCTCGTCTGTCTGTTCTTCAGCAAAGCACCCGACCAGTTTTGATACAAAGCCATCCTCCGAAGCATAGTCGGAGAGCGCCAGCACATAAAGGACTTGTGCTTCCTTTACTCTGCCGCCAAAGCCTGCGGCTTTCATTTCATCCTCAATGGCGTACATGGTATCCTCAACAAATTGCAGCTTTGCCTGTTCCTCGGCAGAGAGGTTTTCCATCACCATCGTTTGCAGACGGTCGGTATCAATCTCAATGCTGCCGTTAAAGATGCTGACCACCGCGACAATCGGCATAATGATGATGATAATAATCCCAAGCACAATGCCGATTACAGTTTTCAGTATCTTTGGATCGGTCAGCAGGGCTACGGCGATTTTCTTTAACGCGGCGGCAACGGTCGCACTCATAGCCGCATCTCCATCCCTTGCTCCAAGCTGTTTTCATAATCTTCCCGACAAGAGCGAAGGGAAACAGTAAAAGCACAACTGAAAGCATCCTGTATATTCATTTCTGAACAATCCTTGATTTTTTCACATCCGCACTCCAAGATGGTTTTCTGCGAGGGCATATCCTGCATAATAATGCGGGGATACCCATTCAGCGATATGGAATCGCCAATTTTCAGCCTTGTTCCTTTGCAATCGTGCATACCGGAATCATCGCCTACAAAGCCTTTCACTTCCCGAAACCATTCACCATCATCGAGATATAGATAGGTTGCGTCCTCATCCATACCGGTCAGCGCATTTTTTTCGCTTAACAACTCGCCAATCCTTTCAATCTCATCGGCGGTATCCCTGTTCGACATTACTGCGCTGCGTTCAGTCAAATGCTTTTTGAGTCCGTTGATTTCTTCCGTCAGTTCACGCACTCTTTTTTCTTCTGCTGTAGTCATCATCGTCCACCTGCCTTTCCGAACAGCGCCGTTTTGTAATCTGGGGCAATGACTTGGAGCAGATACCTCTCGTTGCCGCAGCGGTAGAGGCAGGTTCCTCGTTCGGGATATTTGATCAGTTCAAACTCGCTCGGCTCAACCTGCAAAGCGTCCATATATTCCTTCGGATTAATCTGTCCGGCGTTGAACAGAAACTGATGCGTCGGAATGGAAAACAGCGGCTTTGTAAACTCACGGATGGACGGAATCAAAAAGTCCTCGATATTCTGACTTGCCAGAATGATCGAGGATTCCTTTTTACGCACACGCTTCATAGCATTGCGGATATATTCGATTGCTGTCATGTTCGTGAGGAAGAGATATAGCTCGTCGATGCTCGCCGCCGTATTGCCTTTGCCGAGAAGCTGATTGCTCATGAAAGACAGGATATTGAACAGCATGGCGTCTTTTAGCCGTTTGTTGGTATCCATGAGTCCTTTCACGCCGAACACAAGAAAAGCATCATCTGTGATATTGGTATGGCCGTTAAAGTATTTGCTTTCTGCACCCACGCACATGGAATGGATGCCGAGGCATATCTCTTGGAGCGTTTCTTCGGTGTAGAGATATTTTCTTCGCCCCAACTTGTTGGGGTTGTTATCGTAGGTCATGAATTCTTCCTCGCACAGCTTGTAGAAGTCCTCCATGATGGGATAATCTGTCGGCTTCACCCTGCTGTAATCGGTGCTGTCGGTGATGCCGAATCGGGCATACAGCTTACTAAGCAGGATTTCGATGGTGTCGATTTGACTGTCGCTGAAATCCTTGTAGGCTCTGAAAAAATCTTTTAAGAATGCAATGTGCTGACTGAGTCTTGTGACCTTGCGAAAGGCAATCGGTGTCGTTGGATCGCCATCATCGTCTTGTCCGTCCGACCATGCCTTCGGTTCCAGCGGATTGATGGTATACTCGCCGGACAGAAAATCGATATAACAGCCGCCGAGATTGGAGCAAATTTCTTCATACTCGCTTTCGGGATCGAGGCACAAAACTCTCTTGCCGGATTCACGGATATTGGTGAGTATCAGTTTTAACAAATAGCTCTTTCCCTGACCGCTGTTGCCTAAAATGAGAATGTTGCTTGTGGTCTTGTCCTCAGCTCTGCGGTCAAAATCCACGAGGATGTTCGTGCCGAATTTATCCCTGCCGATATATAGTCCCTGCGGATCGGTCTTGCCTGAAAAATTAAAAGGATATAAGTTTGCCACCGAGCTTGCTGGCAGTACTCGCTCATACTGCGCACCGAACTGATTTGCGCCCACAGGCAGAACAGACAAAAATCCTTCTTTTTGCCGGAGTGTCAGCCTGTCTACGGAAATCTTGGAGCGTGTCAGCTCCATAGCAATATCCGATTGCAGTTCCTTGAGACCGTCCATGCTCTTGGCTTTCAGCTCAATGAACACGGAGCAGTGGAGCAGCGGCTCACGGTTCTTTCTCAGATTTGCCAGCAGTTCCACCACATCTTGGAGATTGCTCTCGGCTTCAATGGTTTCGTTCACATCGGTGCCGCCGCTTTTGAGTTTGTTGCGGCGGGTGGCATTCTGAATGATTTTCCTCTGCTCCATGCTCTCGACCAAGCGATGATAAATGCGTAAGGTTACACCGCTTCTGTCGGCAAGCTGGGAGAGGATGGCCTGTTCCTCAGTCGAGGGTGGATATTCACGGATCGCCCACACACAGCGATAACTGTTGCCAAGAATATAGTGGTCGGAAAGGAATTTGACCGTGCCGGGCAGGATCATATCGAAGAAGTCCTTAGTGCGGATTTCTTCTGCCTGTTCCGGTGTGAGTACCTTTGGTTTGCGTTTTAGCATTTTTCCTCCTTCTGCCGTTTTGCGAAGGCAGAAGAAGATAAAAAAATCAGCCGTTCTGCCATTCACAAAACGACTGATCTGATTGATTTAATTTTCTGTGGCGATAATGAGTAGTCTGCCGCTTTTAGCAGAACCGTAACAGGTGGAAAGAACAAGATACTGTTTTCCGTCATCACGGCTGATGCGTTCGTACCATTGATCATGGATGTCCGTTTTTAACACTTCGGTTACTGTAAAACGCTGCACACCGTCTGCTGTCTGCAGTTCTATGGTGGGATGTTCTCTGAGAAAAGTATCGTCAAGGTATTTCTTGAGGTCGGAGAACATTGTACCATTTTTCATATTGTGACCATAGATAATGAGATTGGTTGTGCCGGGAATGCATCGACCATCTAAAAACGGCACACCGCTTTGGCTGTATTCACCGTAGAAGCTGCGGCGCAGATACTTTTGCGGATTATTCGGCGTATGCATGACGGGATAGTTTATCGTTGTATCGGGGATACACAACCATCCGATGCAATCCCTGTTTTGTGCGAATAGCGCTGACAGATCCCGCAAAGGTTCGCCATTTTCGCTCGGTTCGGGAGCAGTATCTGTCGGAGTAACAGTTTCATCGGGCTGTTTTTCCGGTGTTACTTCCACCAGTTCGGTAAGGGTATCGAATTCCTCTTTTTCTTTCTGCCGTGAGGATATCTCTTGATAGATCATCCAGCCGGACAGAATAAGAAGCACCGACAGCAGAACAGAGAAAACAGCAAGGCTAATCTTCCGAGTTTTCGTCATTATCCACCTCATAGAACTGTTCGCCATCCACATCCGGCATCTGCTCTCCGTTCATGCTTGCCGACCGCAAGTCCGTATTTGGTAAAGGTCTTAATCCCTAAAAGCTCCTGCACCGAGCGTCCTTTTTTCTTTTTCTGTGGTTTTTCTTTTATAGCCATGCTCGTCACCTCCATTCGTAATATTGTTGTGTGGATATAAAGTACCGTACAGCGTATTTTATAAAGTCAAGCACCGTTGTATCATCCATGCGGATGGTTAGAAAGCCATAGCACAGCGTTGCCGCTGCCGGAATGAAAAAGCCGAGCTGTACCAAAGCGACAATGGAAAGCAGTGCGGCAATGCCGAGAATACAAAAATCCCGCAGTCCCCACAGCCACAGATTGGCTGTGGCTTTTAAGTTCTGTGGGTATAGATATTGTGTCATGAAATTCCTCCCATCGTCATATCTTCGCCTTGCGTATCACCGCAAAATTCCTGCGGTGTTTGGTTATATTCCTTGCGCTCTCATGAATTGTGCCCGTGCCGTCCGGCTGCATAACGAGGTTTTCGCCGTCTATTATCGCAAGAAAATGGATGAGGGGAAGCCTCATTGTGTTGCCATTAATCATGTTGCCAAGAAACTTGTGCGGCTCATTTTCGCCCTGGAAACCAAGGGTGAGAGGTTTGACCCGGAAAAATCCCGTTGATCGCCTGATTCTGTGAAAAGTGAAGCCGCGTAGCGGCAAGCTTGAGCAGAATCAGGCGGTTTTCTAAAATCCGCTCCCTCCGGGGGCTTGCTTTGCTATGCTCTTTTTTGGCGACTAATATTTTTTTGAAAAAACTCTTGACTTCTAATAGTTAGTCACCTCCGTATTTTATGGATATTGATTGCAACCATTTAATCTTCTGTGCCGTTTGTGAAGTATCTCTTGAATTTTATTTAACCAGTCCATATTTGACCTTGATGCGATCGAGCTTTTCGAGCATAGATTCTGCTGCGATATATAGGAAAATCACAGTAGCCAGCGCATGTACCAAGTCAAAGGGGATGCCTTGCAGATAATACGGCCACAGCATATCCCATGTTGGAGATGGCTGGGAAGTTAGCATGGATGCCGGATTCATAATCCCGCCGTAAATCAGAAATGTGGAAAGCCCGCCATAGATGCACAGCGCCGTTCTGCTGCGCAACAGCAGCCCCTTTCGGAACAGGATGCCCGCCAGAAAGCCGATGATGCCAAAAGCGAACATCTGCCACGGGGTCAGCGGTCCCTGCCCGAAGAACATATTGCTGACAAAGCCGGTGACTGCGCCGACCAGGAATCCTGCCTCGCCGCCGAAAGCAACGCCTGCAATAATGACGACAGCTGTCACCGGTTTGAACTGAGGCAGCATGAAGAACGCCACCCGCCCAGCTACACCGATGGCGCACAGTACGGCAATAATTACTAATTCTCTGGCTTGCGGTTTGCGGCTTTCAAAAATCAGCGCAAAGGGCAGCATGGATTCCAGAATAATCAACAGGGAGATAAAATAATACTTGCGGTCGCCGAAAAAATAGATACCGACATAAATCGTTAAGGGAATCGCCAGCAAAATCATCGCAGCGGCCGCTATGGAACGTTTGCTCAGCCTGCGGTTGGAAGGTGCAGCCTGTACTGTCCATTCCGGCTTTCCGCGTCCCCATGAGAGCGCCGTAGCCGCAGCGATGACTTCCATCCCCAGCGCCAGCATCAGCCCGGTATATTTCCAGACAGCGACTGAATCACTGGCCGCATTCACTGCTTCGGTTCCGCCGGAAATAAAGGAGGAAAAGCCGTTCCAATTGATAACAAGCAAAATCACTGTCAGCATAAAGGCAAGACCTGACACGCCCAGCACACCGATCCGGAGCGGCGTCAGCTTCTTTACCGGCGGTTTCGGCTTTGTGATATCCTGCTGTTCCTCCTCCAGATGATACTCTCCGCCGCCTTCCGGCAATTCAGGAGGTGCGGGAGGCGTTCCGCCCAGCGCCGCAATCACATCATTCACCGTCACCGCTTCCTGTAGAATATGCCGTGCCATCCGGTTGGCGGCGGAAGTATAAAAGCTGTTGCCGCTGAAAAAGGCACGGGGATGGTTTTCGGTGACAATGTTTCCGTCAAAAAACAAGGCACACCAGTCAGCATACTCTGCACAAAATTCAATATCATGGGACACCATAATGATCGTAACGCCCGCATCGGTCAACTTACGAAGAACGGCGGCAAAAACAGTCTTGTTTTCCGCATCCAGTCCTTTGGTCGGTTCGTCCAGCAGTAAAATCCGGGGCTGGAGCAGCAGAACCTTGGCCAGAGCTGCACGCTGCTGTTCTCCGCCTGAAAGGTCATAAGGATGGGAATCCAACAATCCGTCTAAGCGGCATAGAGAAACGATATTCCGCAGCTTCTCCTGCTTTTCCTGTTTGCTCAGCCCTGACTCTGATAGAATTTCCAGAAGATCCTCCCGGACCGTTTTTGCCACAAACAGGCTTTGCGGGTTCTGCGGCAGAACGCCCAGTAACTTATCAAACAGCTTTCCGGATGGAATCTTTTCGATCTCTGTTCCGTTGATCTTCACTTTACCGCGATAGGGACTGCTCAGACCGGCAATCATGGAGAGTGTTGTGGTTTTCCCTGTTCCATTGCCGCCGAGAATAGCAGTCAGTTTGCCGGGATAAGCCCGGAAAGACAATCCTTTTACGATATCCGGCCCGTCCTTTTCATATTTAAACCACACCTCATCCAGTTCCACTGCCGGCTTTTCTTCCCGTATAGGCGCAGCGGGAACTTCCGGAAGTTCGCCTTTGACTTCCATTTTGGACAGCCATTCCCGTCCATCCCGCACCGTGACCGGACAGGGCAGACTGTTTTCCGCCCCTGCCCAGATCCGCATGGGAACCGGCATAGCATGGAACATTCCGTGTCCTTGCTCCCGCAGCGCCTTTCCCACGTCGGCGGGAGCGCCTTCGCAGATCACCCGGCCCTTGTCCATTACCACGGCGCGGCTCGCTAAGGGAAAAGCCTCCTCCAGACGGTGTTCGGTAAGGATGACAGTCACGCCCAGCTCTCGGTTGATCTTTCCCACGGTCGCCAAGAAATCCGCCGCTGCAATGGGATCAAGCTGGCTGGTGGGTTCGTCCAGAATCAGCAGGGAGGGCTGCAGCGCCATCACCGAGGCAAGTGCCAGTAACTGTTTTTGTCCGCCGGATAATTCGGTGACGTTTTTGTAAAACCATGTCTGGATTCCAAAAAAGCTGGCCATCTCTGCCACACGTAAACGAATCGCCGGGGTGCCAAAGCCAAGGCTTTCCAGACCAAAAGCCAACTCATGCCATACTTTGTCGGTGACAATCTGGTTTTCCGGGCTTTGCAGCACAAAACCGATCTTCGATGCGGCATCCCGCTGGCTCAGTTGGGACAATGGCGTTCCTTCAAAGAGAATTTCACCGGAAAGCCTTCCATGCGGTGCCAGCGTGGGCTTTAGCTGTCGCAGAATCGTAGTCTTTCCGCAACCGGAGGGGCCGCACAGAACGACAAATTCGCCGGGGCGAACCGTCAGGGAAACATCCTGCAATACCGGCTGTTCCCGTTCGGGATAGGTAAAGGTCAGATTTTTGACGGCAATGGTTTCGATTGTGTTTCCCGCTGTTTTTGCAGGGCCTTCCATTTCCACTCCTCCTTTCCGTTCATCACGACCGGCATGGCACATAAAGTCAGATACAGAACAAATATACCCGCCTGCCAAAGATCAAATTCTGCACCGGACAGGATGGGCATGTACACAAATTTCAGCTTGCCCGCGAACATACCGGCCACTACTCCACCACCGCACAGCAGCAGATACAGCAGCGCCGTCTTATCCCGCCGGTCAAAGCGGTAGATGGAAAAAGCGGTGCGTCCCGGCAGTCCGTATCCCCGGTCTTTCATGCTGTCGGCGGTGTCAATCGCGTTTTCCAGCGCCCATGTCACCAGAATCGATAAAATCTTAATACCGTGTTTCGCACGCTTTATAAGCCCGCCGTTAGACACATCCCGCCCTACGCATTTTTGTGCATTGGAGATTACCTTGATCTGCGCCGTAAAGCGCGGCACAAACCGCAGGGACATGGATAAAACCAGCGACAATGCCGGGATAATCCGTCCGAAGAGATACACGAATTTATCGCTGGTCATCACCGCATTGAAACAGGAAAACCAGGCGATCACCGTGATCAGCAGAAACGCTGCAAAGATTCCATACAAAACGGATTCCAGCGTTAACGGATTGCCGCTTGGCAAATAGGTGAGGACGGTAACACCCTGATGGGAAAAGGCCGGGTTGATCAGTGCGGTGATAACCAGCAGCGGCAGCATATATACCAGATTAAACCGCACTGCTTTTTTCCCTTTCAGGAAAATGGAATAGGTCAAAGCACAAACCAGCGAAATCCCTAGACAGACCGGATGATTGAGAAACATGGTCAGCCCGATCACCAGCACAAAGAACAGCATGGAGATTGCTGGATGATATCCGGAAAAAGTATCCTTGTTCATTCGTTTTCACCTTGCCCAGTAGCAAAGCCTCCTCCTACATCTTTACCCAAATCGCAGGTATAGACCCATTCAATCACATCTCCGTCTTTCAGCTGATACCGGCTGCAGCCATAGTTCGGGAACCAGTCATTGACCTTGTACATCCAACCGGACAGGTCTCCGCAGTCAAACTCATAGAGATTATGGATTCCTTCGATATATGCCGAATTATACATGGGGGTAAACTCAAATTCCATGTGGATTCGCTGCTCCCGCGTCACCCGTTTCAATACGTCAAAGACGCTTTCTCCTTCGCTGAACGTAACCTTTACAGGTGCTAAGATAACACCGTCACTGGGAACCAAGCCCTTCTTTTCCTCATTCAGCATATCCATATTGTTCAAAATGGTATCGCAGCGGATGGACAGGGTGCAGGTCAGCTTTTTGTTTTCATCCACGGGGACTTCTCCCGGCTCTACAGGGGCAGGCTTGCCTTCCGGCACCGGATCGGTCTGATATTCGTCTTTTCCAGTATCCGGGTCAATCTCCATGGCGGGAGTGGAAGAAGACGATTCTTTAGAGGAAGCAGTTGTTCCGCCACCGTTTGATACAGTCGTATCGGTAGAAGAGGGTTTCGATGTTGTGTTTGATGGGGAAGAAGAATTGTCCTCCGCAGAAACATCGCTGCTTTCTGGCTGGCTGCTGTCGGCAGGGGAAACGGCACTGTTGTCAGCGCTTTCAGACACAGAACTGCTTGGAGTATTTGCTGTCGGAATACCTTGATTCGGTGTCGGCTGCAGCAGGAATGCTGCAGCCAGTACAGCAACAACACACACTGCCGCTAAACCGATTTTCGCCTGTTTGGTTTTAAAGAAGTTTTTTATTTTTTCTTTCATAAAATGATTCCTCCATAAAATGATTCCTCGAATTCCATCAAATACCCGAAAGCCCTGCGGCATACATAACGCCGCAGGGACTCGGATAAAACTGGATTTGTTTTCTAATCCAATTCTATTATTTTACAGCCTTTTTCTTTCTGCCAAGTACGGTCAGTGTCGCCAATGAAAGCAGGAAAACTGTAAACCACAGTACCACATGGCTGTTGTCGCCAGTTTGCGGAGAATCTGTGCCGCCGTTGTTATCGGGCTCATCTGGCTTTGTTGTGGTGCCGTTCCCATTTTCATCTGGATCGCTTGGATCAACCGCTACCGGCTGATATACGGCAAATGCTCCCATTTGGTCGGTTTCCAATACCAGCTTTCCGTCTTTCAAAACGGCGGTTATCTCTGTTACACTGCCGTCTGCATTGACGCAGTAAACTTTGCATTTCGCTCCATCATAGCCGTCCGTAACAGGAATGGAAACCGTAATCGTGCCGTCCGGCTGAACTACCAGATTGTTTTCCAGCAGGTACATATCATACAGCGTGAATTTGCCATCCTTCAGCGATTCCTTGACCTTGTCGTACAGATCGCCGGAGGTCAGCAAATTGACTTCCAGCTCCATGCCATTTAAAATGCTTTCTTTGCCGGTTACGGTAACGCCAGTACCGGTTACATCGGTCAATGTAATGTCCTTATCCTCCGGAACAGGCACATCTGGGTTGTTGTTGATCTCTACATCGCTCATGTCATACAAGGAAGTTTTACCGTTCAGGAATCGATCATAGGCAACCAGCGCATAAGAGCCCTGTTCTGTAGCCATACCGTCTACTACACCACTTGCAACATGTTTGAAACCGCCGTCTTTCAATGCAAAGGTAAGCAATGCAGAAACTGGATTACCGTTTGCTTTTACAAAGTGTGCATCTGTTGTGGGATTAACTCCCAACGCTGTCAGCGCCACGATTACTTGTGCACAGCTTTCAATGTTTTCTCCTTCACCCCAACTGGAAAAGCCTCCGCTTTCCAACTGTATGTCAGACAGACACTTCAGTGCCTTATCTACAGCGGTCGTTACATCTGCATTAGTTTCATAGTAAGGTGCCAATGCCTGCAATGCCATACCGGTCATATCCGGATCGGCATTCTTGCCGAAAAGCGCCCAGCCGCCGTCTTCGAGCTGCATATCAAGAATATATGCGATGATATTCTCTCTTGTCGCCTGAGTTCCATTTCCTATCAAAGCAGGTATCTCATAACCGTGAGAGTCCAGTGCAATCAGAGCCCAAATCGGTCCGTTGATTCCCTGCTTTTTCAAGTAATCAAGGTCAGACAAACCGGCAAGTAGATCATGCCCTGCAACATCTGTAACATCCTTGCCAATGGCCGTAAGGGCAAGAATCAATCTGGAGTTTTCGGTGGATTTTACGCGGTGCAGCTGTTCCTTATCGTTGATATTTTCCTTTACAAACTTTTCAGCATTAGTATAGTAATTGTCAAAGTAATTCTCCGGCACTGCATATCCTGCACGGGCTAAAGCCAGTACGGCCCATTCGCCTCCGATAGAACCCACTTCAGGATTTGGTGTATTCTGAAGTAGAAAAGACAGGTGATTTTGCAGTTCCGCCTTAATAGCTTCTTTATCCTCAGCGGTCAACTGAACATCAGTCTTAATGGCATCCATCACTGTTTTGGCTGCTGCGAGTGCTGCGTTTACTTCATCCAGCGTGCCAGCCTTATCAATGGCAGCCTTGCCATCCGCTATCGCCTTGGCCAGTTCAGCTTTTTGAGTTTCACGGTAATCACTTGCATTTTTGTAACTGTCCAGTTCCGCTTTGGCATTCTCTTTTGCTTTAGCAAGCTCTTCCGCTTCTTCCTCTCTTGGGTTGACATCAGGTGCGGCCAGCCAGGTATTCCAAGTATCACTATCACCTAATGCCGGATAGTCCGGTTCACCAACCCAGTCATTGACTTCGTAACGGTAGTCGTTGACATAGTGCCAAATCACGGTATCACCGTCACTAAGCTTATATGATTTCAGCCCCACACCGGGGTGCTTGCCATCTACCATATACATCCAGCCGGAATATTTACCATTGGTGAACTCTGATAGTTTATATCCTCCAAGGGCTGATGGTGCATAGATGGTTTTGACATAGTTGCTATCCGCACCGGAGCTGCTTAGTCCTGCATCATCTAATGCCTTGACAAACAAATCGTACATTGTGCTGCCTGCAGGCAGAGTATAGGAAGTTGTTCTGATCCAGGTCTGGTATTCGCTGCCCTTCCAATCTTTATTTGATTTTAAATCTATATTGCTCTCTGCTTCTGTAGCTCCGATAAGTCTAAAGGTGACACGGATGTTTGTATCCGGCTTTACACCCCCTCCGGTAAAGGGAGTGGCAATAATTGTGCCTGTTACTTCTATGCTGCCTGTGGCCTGAGTCGGTCCTTGGCCTTTGTTCAGGGTCACTGTAAAGCTGAAGCTGCCGTCAGTTCCATCAGTATTCGCGGATGTGCCGGCTACGGCGGGGGTAACCGCACCCATTTCCACCTCTGCCTGTGCATCTTGTAAATCAAGTCCGGCAAGCTTTGTTTCCACCCAAACCCTGACGGTTTGTTCAGTATTGGCTCTGTCCATGTCCACATTCCAGTCGCTGTGGGCTATGGTGTTTTTCACTTCGTCTATATCAGCCGCATTGTCATCGGCGGTAGGGTTAGTTCCAATGCTGACATGGACGGTGTAATTTGTCGTGGAGCCGTCCTCGGCTGTTACGGTGAAGGTCCAGGTCGCACCGCCATCCGTTGTTACCGGAGTGCTGCAGGTTGCCTGCTCACTACTCAAAGTAATATCTAAGGCTTCGGCCTCAGTAGGTAATTCGGCTTCGTCGTTATAAGGCAGAATCACAGAATATACATAGGTACTGCTTGCCGTGGCTTCTGTGCCATTTACTTTGATTCCGGTCACACCTTTGTCTGTGGACAAGTTATAGGGTGTGGCTATGATGATGGCACTTCCTGTGGTACTGCCATAGACAGAATCGGTTACAGTTTCGGTAGAATATTCTTTTTCAAGATCCACCGTAAAGTTGAAGCTGCCATTTATGCCGCTTTTGTTTTCTGATGTACCGATCACAGCGGGTTCAAAGCCGTATACTGCAGTGGTTACAGTTATATCCTGTCCTTGGACGCTGGGATAAGCTGCTATCCGATTCTCCAGCCAGTTCTTGACATCTTCTTCCGTATTGGCTGTGGTCATGGAGACGCTGTAGCTATCATTGTCGATGGCTGATATTGCTGCATCAATGTCCGCTTGTGCCCCTGCGGCAGGACCTGCGGCAATGCTGACGTAGATTGTATAATTTTCTGTTGTCGTGCCATCCTCGGCGGTGACGGTAAAGGTCCATGTTTCCCCATCATCCTCGGTGTAAGGTTCGCTAACCTCCGCATCCGCATCATAGGTATCAATGCTTATGGCGGAAGGAGTGGTGGGCAAAACTGCGTCCTCAGCGTAATCCAATACCACCGTGATTGTGGTACCGTTGATTATGCCGGCTTTACCGTCTATGGTGACGGAGCTTACTCCTGTGTTGGAGGAGATATACTTGGTGGCGCCAATAACACCTGTGACTTCTGCGCTGTCGGTGGCAAAGTTTTCACCTTCGCCTTTGGTTAGCTTTACTGTCAAGATAAATTCGCCGTCTATGCCGTTTTTATCATCTGCGTTTCCTGCGGTTGCCGGGGTGACG
>LSQX01315339.1_pt1 | contig 23736 bp, 22 predicted proteins | sample 654561 | NCBI WGS metagenome assembly LSQX01 (sample SAMN04489861, study PRJNA283612) | anaerobic digester metagenome | isolation source: 4 biogas reactors fed with cattle manure at either 37C or 55C with and... | place: Denmark: Kongens Lyngby | collected 2014
AGATGTGTATAAGAGACAGATCTCCAACAAGGCTACCCTGGATGAAGCTACTGCGGCCGCTGCCGCAACGACCAACTTCACCGTTTGGGGCTCTGTTAGCGTGATCGATGCTAACACGTTCACCGTTGACGATGGCTCTGGTGTGGTTGTGAAGGTCGTCAAGACCTCCCACGGCCTCAACTCCGGAGACTACGCGTCCGCAACCGGCGCTCTCAACGTGGGCGGTTCTCAGCCGGTAGTCACTGCGGTTTCTGTCAAAAAGCAGAACTAATCAAAACGCAGTGAGTTGAGAAACAAACGGGCCGATCGCAAGATCGGCCCATTTTTAGTAAATTCTCTTCGCTGATAGCGAGGGTACGTATAGCTCCGAGTTTTTCGTTATGGGCCGCAGATAGTGCAGCGCTTCATTTGAGCGATCCTGGTCTGGTTGTTTTTGATGGTGTCTGTGGCGAACTCCTTGACCTGGCAATCGAGACCTCTCTGCAACTCAACCTGTGACAAGGCGATCTCATCAAGGTAGAGCTGCACGACCTGGTTTTTGTAAGCGTCGTCGAACTCCTTGCTGGCTTTTTTAAGGTTGCAGATATCGAATTCGAACCCCGCACTCAGAGCAGGTGTACACGCCTGCACCTCCAGGCAATATTTTGTTCTGAGCCATTTTTGGGCCTTGGAGATAGCCTGCCTGGAGTCCGCTATGGAGTTTGTTGCAAAATCTTGTAACCTCGTGCTTCCGAGGCGCACAGACGCCGCATCGGAGACAGACAGGATCTGCAGATTCAACTGCATTATGGCTTGCAGATAAGCCCTGTCCGCATCAACCCCGCACAACTGATTCAAGCAGTTGATGGTTTCCTGCGCACAGGCACTGATCGCGCCGATGCACGGCAGAGCACCCGGCCCCGCGCCGGGACCACCGGGAGCTGTCGAGGTCGTTACTATGCAATTGGAGTGGCACTGAGCTGCTTCGCACGGATCAGGGCAAGGCTGAATCTTAGGGCACGGGCACTGTTCGGGCGGGGTGCAGCTCACAATCGAACTGGGACAGCAGGGTTGTCGGGCCGGACAAAGTGGGGCACACGGATCGCACGCCGCAGGGCCGGCTCCCGGCGGCTGCGGAACAGGGATCGTCGTTGGTGTACTGCTGGTGATGGTGAGATTTGAATTCAGGCCCGGGATGTAGCTCATACCCTGGCCGCCGGGCGGACACACCGATGGGCCTGCACCACACGCTGCCGGTGGGATTGGGGTGCCCGCACAACCTATGTCGCACTTGGAATATCTGTAAAGCATCCCATTTTGCACGACATATACGCTGTCCGCATCAACAGCGATCGCGAGATCATTAGGATTTGTTGTGGTCGTCGACGCTTTCGGACCCGCAGCGACAGGCGCCCGCACGACGTCGGAGCTGGTCTGAGCACTAGCGCCAAGGCTTATCCCAGCGGTTAATAAGACGCAAAAACAGACAAGTCGGCTTCTCATCTATATCCTCCTTAGAACCCCTCTTTCGATAACAGATGTCTTTTACCCGGATACCACAGGTCGTCTAGCGATTATTTGCTATCGCGACCCATCTTTCATAACAATGTGGGTTGTTATTTAGTTCGACTAAAGCTGTCAGAAAACGGCAGAAGAGAGGTGACTCTCCTCGACAGCGCCACTCGAACAGATTTATCAATAAACCATATTGAAACTCGCTCCCACACCGAAACCAGCGCCGGTGCTATATGGGTCGTTTTTGCGGTCGGTGAGATTGAAGCCGCCTGCGTGCACGGTAAACTCCGGAGTTACTCTCAGTCGAATTCCCACGTTGACGTTGTTGGAATCCCACTCTGCGGTCAGTTGGACTCGGTTGCTGATATAGGCCGATGCACCCGCAAACAGCCCGCTCAGTCGGCCCGCGCCCAATCCGACGTGAACACGCGGTGTAATAGCTTCCCCTCTCCAGGTGCGAAGAGTACAGCCCAAGGACTTGCTCGCGACCGCATAGGCGGTAGTCTCGATATCATTGGTAATATCCGCGATGCCCGCCGCTATCGCGGGCGAGTGAATGGTTTCGGGTATAAAGCGATATTTGGCATTTAGCAGAGTGTGGTGATCGCTATCGTCGTTGACTCGAAACCTGTTGATGCCGACCTCGAAGCCCTGGGCAACGCCATAGTTCGCAACGACATCATTGATAGTATCACTGGAGACATCCTCAAAGAAGAAGCCCGCGTTCCAGTCTCCTTTTCCGAGCGCATCGGCTGTCGGCACGACCATTAGCCCCGTATATCCTCTGTAGCTTGGAATGGTGGATTGTGCAGGCAGGCACGCGATGACGATTAACAGCGGGCAAAATAGCAGATAAAGTCTTCTCATAGGTAAACCCTCCCTCTAGCGTCCCAAAGATTATGGCTTAGGTATGTCAGCCTGATAGCTAGATGTAGACGGCAACCTTATACCCAGATTATAGCATTATACTGCTAGTGCTTTTTATGAATATTGATTATTATTTTCAAACTGAGCATTAACAAAGTTCACCAGCGGACGATTTTACTACAAAAGAAGCTCGAGAGGGTCGTTGGTGACTTTGCGAATCGTGCGGGCGTCGATGCGCTCGACTCCATCTTTTAATTTTCCCTCGCAAAAATCCGTCCTATAAAGTTCGAGTTTCACCTCCATCGGCATTGTGACGACATAAGGTGTGGCTTTGCCTATCTGCGCCATCGCTTTTCGCGCGGCCTCACGAATTCGCTTGCGAGCCTCGTCTTTGTCGATGCATTCCGCTCGATTTCGGCCGACTCCTCTCTTGACAATCGCTGTCTCCACATTTCCGAAAAACTGCCGGGCTTCGACGCAAGCCGCCTCATCGCCACTCACCATAAGCATCGGCACACCGAAATGCCCGGCCACAATCCCCCATTGTCCAAGCTCACCGGTTTTGCGGCCGTTGACATAATAGTTGTACCACTGAAGTGAGTTTTGGGTGTGATCCAGAAATCCGTTGATAGTGCCGGCCATCGCGTGTGCACCGATGAACATAGTGCCTGCGTAGCTGTTGTCGAGCTTGCCCCACCATTTTTTATTGGTTTTGAGGTCGTTGTCTGCCCTGGGATCGAGTAAATCGAGAATAAAGTTTCTGCCCCCGCCGTGGCTATCGAGCACCGTCACCTGAGTAGCGCCCCCTGCAAAGGCTCCTTCGATGGCTGCGTTCAAGTCCCCCATCAGCAACTCACAGCACTCTTTGTAGCGATCGCTGTCCCGCTGAATCATCTCAAAAGAATCGATGCCGGTGACCCCTTCAAGGTCCGTATGAATGTAAATTTTCACTTCCTTACCTCTGGTATCGTTATTGGCGAAAAGGCAGGTCGGCAACGCCAGAATAAGCAACACGGCTATCAGCCATCTCACAACAGCACCTCCATTAACTATTGTCTGCCGCTAATGTCCCACAGCGCGCAACATCCGCCCCCTACCATTCCATATGTGCAGCATTCCAACCCGAATGCAGCCAGCCGGCCAGCTTGTCGACAAGCTGCTTGTTTTCAGGCTGAGATGCGATATTTACATTGCCCTGTGGGTCTGCCTTGTAATCATAAAGTTCTGTGCCGACGTTTAGTTTGCCGTCTTTTATCCACTCGGTGTAGCGATAGCGGTCGGTGCGCATGGTGTAGCCCATCACGTTTTTAGCTCGCGGTATTTGACTAAAAGCAGCTCTTTTTACGTTGCGTTTTGAGTCCCGTATCACCGGTGCCAGGCTGGTCCCCTCCAGACCGCTGGGTTTCGGAAGCCCGGCGAGGTCGCACAGAGTCGGATATATGTCCACAAATTCAGCTAACGCATCCACCTTGGCGCCCGGGTTTTTCTGATGTGGGGCACTGATTATCAGAGGCGCATGGGTGGCTTCTTCGAAGTTGGTCTGCTTGCACCACTGATCGTGCTCGCCGAGGTGCCAGCCGTGATCCCCCCACAACACAATGATCGTCTTATCCCGCAGCCCGAGTCGATCAAGTTCGTCAATAACTCTTCCTATCTGCGCATCCACATACGTTGAAGCTGCATAATACGCCTTTATCAACTGCTTTTGCTGCTCCTGCGTCATAGGGCCGACTTCGGGAATGTCCGAGTAGACTCTCAGCTCCGGCCAGTTGCGCAGCGCCACCGGCGGGCAATCTTTCGGGCCAAATTGATTGCTGGCGGCATCTATATCGCTCAACGAATACATGTCGTGGTATTTTTTTGGTGAAACGAACGGCAGGTGCGGCTTGATGTAGCCTACCCCCAAAAAGAAGCGCTCATTTTTGAGTTCGCGAAGCCGTTTTATTGCGTAGTCCGACGTCATGCCGTCAATGAGCGCGTTGTCCGGCACATCCGGGTCTTCCCAAGCCGGGCCTCTAATCTTCGACGCGTGAGATGGCCGAGCCACAGTCAATGGCAGCCCGGTTTTCGGATCTCTTTCGACTACGTTGTCCTGAAACGTCAGCCCTTTAGCCTTCTTCTCGGCCGCGCGCTTGTTTCTGGCGGCGATGCTTTCAGGCTTATGATAGGTTGCGGACACTGGTTTCCACGAATCGACGCTCCAAGAAACGGGATCGTCGAGATCCGGATGATAAATTTTGCTCAGGCCCTGGGTGATATATCCGTTCTGCTTGAAGTGCTGCGGCAGCGTCACGACATCAGGGATATATTTACGAAAGTGCTGGGTGAGGTCGTATATCTTCGTGGTATCGGGTCTACGCCCGGTTAGAAGCGAGCTTCTGGATGGACTGCACAGCGCCTGTTGACAATATGCTCGGCGAAACAGCGTCCCTCTGGCCGCCAAAGCGTCGATGTTCGGCGTCTTAACCACCGGTGTCCCATAACAACCCAAAGAGGTGCGCAGATCGTCCACCGCAATAAACAGCACATTGTAATCCCCCTTAGCCGTGCCGGAGGCAAACGAGGGAAATGCGCCCGTCAGGCCGGCGAGCGCACCAGCCATCAGCGACGTTCTGAGAAAATCTCGTCTGGAATATTCCTTCATCGACCATATCCTCAAATCTATATATTCAATTTTTCATCCGTTCAAGCCGCCTAAAGCGGCGCCAACCGCAGCGCATTGCCGGAGTAGATAAGTTCTCTGACATCTTGCGGCAGATTCAGAGAGTCGATAAGCTCCTGATGCAGATTATCAAAATAATCTCGAGCATATAATACCCTGTCTTTGAACTCGATCAAGAAATCGCGGGAGAACTCATGATCCCGATCCAGCGCGATTCTCGCCGAGCCTGCGGAAAGATCGCAATACAGGTTCGGGTAGTCGCGCATCATCTGAATCAGCTTGCCTCCCGGCAGCACAGGGCCTTTCGGATACGCCACTTTGTTGTATTGGTCATCCCCCGAGATATGCGCCCAGAATCCCGGCGCGTGCCCCAAAAAGATCGTCTCCGGGCAAGCCTGTATCGCTCGCTCGAACGCCTCTATCCCGCCGCCGTACCAATAGTTTGGACGGGGATATTTTCTGCCGGTATCGAATTCATAGTCGATATGCACGATAACCGGCAGTTTTTTTTCTGCACAAAATCGATACATCCGAAGCGCATCCGGGTTATCGTACATCATTCGCAGCTTCAGTTCGCCGCAAACCTTCACTCCATATATGCTGATGGCGGCGTCGAGTTGATCTATCGCCTCCGGTCGGCGGGGATCAGGCGCGAACCCGAGGACGAATTTACCAGGCGCACGCTCGGCATACGACACACAGCGGCTGAATGCGATGGGGACTTTATCCGACAGCGACATCATCGCGGCGTTATATGACGGATCGGCTTCGTCGGCAGGGCATTCCCAGCTCAAAAGCCACGTAACATCTATATTATTGGCCGCCATATTTTCCAGAAACCTGTCCAGATTGTGGTCGTGCCAATCGGGGTGATTATGTGCGTCGATAATCATATAAAGTCTCCTCTTTTTGAGTCAACTCAATCTAGCACTTGAGCGTTGCCGTGTCAATGAAAATCACTTCTCCAACGGCACCAGGCGCAAGGCATTGCCGGAATAGATAAGCTCTCTGACATCCTGCGGCAAAGCCAGTGAATTGATAAGCTCCTGAAGCCGATTGTCGAAATAATCCCGACCATACACAACTCTGTCCTTGAATTCCAGCAGGAAATCTTTTGTAAACTCCAGGTTCCGACTGAGCGCGTTATGCGCCGACCCTGCCGACAGATCGCAGTAAAGGTTGGGATAGTCCCTCATCATCTGAACCAGCTTGCCTCCCGGCAGTACCGGCCCTTTAGGGTAGGGATGCTTATCAAACAGATCGTCGCCAGAGATGTGCGACCAAAAACCAGGCGCGTGACCCAAAAATATTGTCTCCGGACAAGCGCGAATTGCGCGCTCAAACGCCTCGATGCCTCCTCCATACCAGTAATTCGGGCGGGGATATTTTCGGCCGCTATCAAATTCATAGTCCAGATGAACGATCACAGGCAGCTTCTTCTCCCCACAAAACCGATACATCCGCAGCGCGTCGAGATTGTCATACATCATTCGCAGCTTCAGCTCTCCATAAATTTTCACTCCATACACATCCATTGCCGCCTGCAGCCGATCAATTGCATCCGGTTTACGCGGATCCGGAGCATAACCGAGAACGAACTTATCGGGAGCGCGTTCAACATACGAAAGAGCGCGGCCAAACACCCACGAAGACTGCCCATCAAATCGCACCCGCACCCAACTATACTCCGGATTTCGCTCCTCAGAAGGCACCTCTCCGACCAGCATCCAGGTCACATCGATATTATATGCAGCCATGTTAGCGATAAACTTGTCAAAGTTGTGCCCATGCCAGTCCGCGTGATTGTGTGCATCGATAATCATCTTGCCACTCCTTTCATCTTGACGCGCTCAATTTAGCACCTCAGCAGTGCGTTGTCAAATGCGACAAACCCAATATGGTTCATAAGCAGGATAACATCTGCGATAAATCGAACGATACTGTATGGCGCAGTATCGGCATTCGGTCAATGAATCTAAGCCGAAGTCAAAGACGCCGCATTTCAGGGCGAAGGTTTCTCGGTCTGCCCCAAGTCATCGGGTGTCAGACTTCTGGCTTAAGGCTATTATCTGTCTCCTGCTCATCGTTGTGACAGCGGGCGCCTATTGGCACGTCATCGGCTGCCAGTTTATCGAGTCTTACGATGACCAGGAATATGTGACTAACAACACCGCCATCGCATCCGGCCTCAACGCTGCTAGTCTCAAGTGGGCGCTGACCACGTTTTACGCCTCGAACTGGCATCCACTGACGTGGATCAGCCATATTGTGGATGTCCAATTGTTCGGCCTCAATCCTGTCGGACATCATTTAGTCAATCTGCTTTTGCACATACTCAATGCACTATTACTCTTCACTATATTGAGTCGATTGACGCAATCGATCTGGAAGAGCGCGTTTGTTGCCGCATTATTTGCCGTGCATCCTCTCCACGTTGAATCGGTTGCGTGGATAGCGGAGCGCAAGGATGTGCTCTCGACTATGTTCTGGTTTATCGCATTGTGGGCTTACGCGGCTTATGTCGCGCGCCCTGGTGTATGGCGATATATGCTGATTATGGCCGCGTTTGGGGCCGGGTTGATGTCAAAACCGATGCTGGTCAGCTTGCCGTTGACGCTTCTGCTGCTGGATTATTGGCCTTTGGGGCGTTTGAGCGTTGGGTGGAAGAAGCTCATCGCCGAGAAGATACCGCTTGCCCTGATGAGCGCAGCTTCGTGCATTGTCACAATGTTTGCCCAACAAGCAGGCCAGGCTGTCGCCACAGCGGGAGAAATAGGTCTTGCACATCGGCTGGCCAATGCGGTGGTGGCGTATGCGGCATATATCATTAAAACGGTATGGCCGAGCCGCTTAGCGGTTCTTTACCCGGTTTTTGAGACACATTTGCTGGTATGGCAAATCATCGGCGCGGCAGTGTTGCTGGCAGCCATATCGATCGGCGCTGTCCTGTCGTCTCGCCGACGCCCCTATCTCTTGATGGGCTGGTTGTGGTATGTGATAACTCTGATTCCGGTGATAGGGTTGGTGCAGGTCGGTTCGCAGTCTATGGCCGACAGGTATACCTATGTCACTATCATAGGCCTGTTCATCATGGCTATATGGCTGATTGCGGATATCGCTGCTGATCGTATCGCGTGGAGCCGTGCGATTGCTGCGACCTCTGTTGCGATTGTTTGTGTGCTTGCGGTCTGCACGTGGAGGCAAGTCTGCGTCTGGCAAAATTCTGTCACATTGTTCGATCACGCCATTAAAGTCACCCCACGTAACTCCATCGCTCATAACAACAAAGGAACCGGGCTGGTTCGCGAGGGCAGAATGGATGAGGCGATAGATGAATTGCGTGAGGCGATTAAAATACAACCTGAATACGGTGCGGCTCACAATAATCTGGGCGTGGCTCTCGTTCAGACAGACCATCTCGATGAGGGAACCAGACATCTGCGGATCGCGGCGAAACTTGGAATGAAAACCGCGCGTGTTCATCAGCATATCGCGGAAGAATTAGTCCAGAAAGGCGAAATGGACGAGGCGGCCGAACAGTGCCGTTTGGCTTTGAAGCAGGATCCTGATTTTGGCCAGGCGCATTTCACTCTTGGTATGATTCTCGGCATGAAAAACAAACACAAAGAATCGTTGAGCCACTTCAAAACAGCGGCAAAATTGGCGCCCAATGACGCACTAGGTCGTGCAATGCTGGCGGTGGCCTATTTTCAAACAAAAGATTATGAATCAGCCTGGCGCGAGGCGCACCGGTGTCGAGAATTGGGAGGGGATTTATCCGAAGGGTTTGTAAAAGACCTTACGTCTGCTATGCCGGAGCCGCTGCTGGCCGGGCGCAAGTAAGCTTATCGGTTTGACACCAAGCCCTGCCGGGTATCATAATGGTCGGGCTTCAGCGCTTATTCAAAGGGGACTTCTATGAATTACACTCACCTCGGACGCACCGGCCTGGTGGTCAGTCGTTTCTGCCTCGGCACTATGAACTTCGGGCCGCAGACAACCGAACCCGACAGTTTTGCGATTATGGATCGCGCACACGAGCTTGGGATCAACTTTTTTGACACAGCCAATAACTACGGCTGGCAGCTCGGCGAAGGAATCACTGAGAAAATTGTTGGCCGCTGGTTCGATCAAGGCGGCGGCAGACGAGAGAAAACGGTTTTGGCTACCAAAGTGTATTCAAAGATGGGGGAGTGGCCGAACGAGGAAAAGCTCTCAGCGCTTTCGATTGTTCGACAATGCGAAGCAAGCCTGCACAGGCTGCAAACGGACTATATCGACATCTACCAAATGCACCACGTCGACCGCGACTGCCCTTGGGAAGAGATATGGCAAGCAATGGAGACTTTGGTTGCGCAGGGCAAGGCGCTATATGTGGGGTCGAGTAATTTTGCCGGTTGGCATATTGTCAAGGCCAACGAAGCCGCCAAAAAGCGCAATTTCATGGGCTTGGTCTCGGAACAATGCTTGTATAATTTGAACGCGCGCACTGTAGAGATGGAGGTGCTGCCGGCCTGTGCGGATTATGGACTGGGAGTGATTCCCTGGAGCCCGCTTGCAAGTGGGCTTTTGGGAGGCGCGCTCAAGAAAGCCATCGAAGGCAGGCGATCTGAAGGCGGAGTGCAGGAAAACATAGCGAAGAATCGTGAAAAACTGGAGCGATATGAGGCGCTGTGTGAGAAGATAGGGGAGCAGCCCGCCGACGTGGCGCTGGCGTGGCTGCTCGCAAATCCGGTGGTAACTGCGCCGATAGTTGGGCCGAGGACCACACAGCAGCTCGCGGGTTCGATCAGGGCGATAGAAATTGAACTTGCGCCGGAGGTATTGGCTGAGCTGGACACGATATTCCCTGGCCCCGGCGGCCCTGCGCCTGAAGCGTTCGCGTGGTAGAGATGGATAGTATAAATCAGAAGTGAGCCAGAGACGGGAGCGGGCGTTCAATTGCGATCCGCCCAAACTCCCGTCTCCGTTTTATTTTCAGCCTAATGGGCGACCCCTGTTATCAGCCATCGCCTCCCCGATTTTTCTAGATCGACAGAGATCTGAGAGACATGGTTGTCGGGATAGTTGAGCGTTATCGCCACATTGGCCCGTCCTGTTGAGGGGTAGGTGGCTTTGCCTATCGTGTAGGTCGCCTCACTGTTGTGGGTTTCGTCGAAGAAATAATCAGAGAGCGCATGCGTGTCGGAGATCCCCGTCTGCATTTTAGATGCGAATTCGGGTGAATGATAGCCCGCCGCTTTGCCGCATGACCTCTGGGTCATTGCGCCAAACCATTCTCTTGTTACCTCGTCCGGCGGGACCACTCGAAAGGCGTGCGCGACGGTCATGACTATCAAAAGCAGGCCGACCCCAACCGCCGCGTATATCATTTTACGGCTAGGCCGCCAAGGCTCTTTCTCTTCAACGTGATAATAGCCCCCGGCCGCCGTGCGCGTGCCACACACTATACAGACTTTTTGTTCTGAGCGCAGATCAGCGCCGCATTTGACGCATTTCAAAAATCTTCACCTCGAAAAACGGTTACAATCGTTCGATGACGCTCGCCCCGTCCTCTGCGGTACAGACGTAGAGTGAAGGAACCAGTGTCGTCTTCTTCTTATATTCTACGGCTACTACCTGTAGAAATTGTTCCACGTACTCATCTTTTACAAGACTGACAGTGCATCCGCCGAATCCTGCGCCCGCCATTCGGCCCGCCAGTGATCCGCTCGCAGCCCGCGTGACCTCCACCATCGCTTCAAGCTCAGGGCAGCTCACCTCATACAGATCTCGAGCAGAATCGTGAGACGCGTTCATCAGCCTGCCAAATTCTTCAAAATCCCCAGACCCCAAGACCTCGCGGCTGCGCAGCACCCGGTGGTTTTCTCCCACCACATGAGCCACTCTTTTTGCCACCACCTTCGGCAGACGGGATTTGTGCTCTTCATACATTTCAATGCTCACATCACGCAGCGCCTTGACTTCAGGATACCACTGCGCAAACAATCGAGCGCCTTCTTCGCACTGGCTTCTGCGCTGGTCGTATTCGCTGCCCACCAGGCCACGACGCTTCATCGTGTCGCATACGACTATCTTCACCTGCGAAGTATCCAGCGGCACATATTCATATTCCAACGTCCTGCAATCCAAAAACAACGCCGCGTCTTTTTTGCCGAGCCGGGAAATAAACTGATCCATTATCCCCGTATTTACACCGACGAATTTGTTCTCGGCTTGTTGCCCGATCAAAGCAAGCCGAGGCCCGCTCATCTCAAAACCATTTAGTTCCTGCAGAAGATACCCGCACGCCATCTCTATCGCCGCAGAACTCGACAGCCCAGAGCCTATCGGCACGTTGCCATAGAGCGCCATATTCGCCCCACGCAATGCTACTCCGTCTTCCTGCAGGAAGTGGACGACCCCACGCACATAGTTGCTCCACGTGTTGACGTTATCGAACTCTATGGCATTCAGATCGAATTCGACCAGCTTTTCGAAATTGCCGGAATACACAGCAATCTTGCCGTCGTCCCGCAGCCCACCGCCGGCAAGCACATCCACGTTGACCGCCACGGGCAGCACAAAACCGTCATTGTAGTCCGTGTGGCTCCCCATCAAATCGACTCGCCCAGGCCCCTTTACTATCACCTCCGGGGACGAGCTGAACAGCTCTGAATAATCTGCTTTAATTCGCGCTATACGATCAGGCATTATCCTCCGCTTTCCCTGGCGTCGTTTTCAGTGTCTCCCGTATTCGCTGAGGCACCTTCGCCAACGCCTGTGTCCATTCTCTATTTGCTGCTTCCACCCGGCGGATTAGAATATGCCCATACGCGCTGTAGGCCCATCTACGCACTCGCCGTTCGATCTCCCAGCGCGCTCTTTTCCATTTGCCTCTCAGCAGATTGAGATTGAGCTTTGCGAAAAACCGAAACGAATCCGGCCCGATAAGCATCCGAATACACTCTCGTATGCTGTAGAAGCATTTCATTGCCCGGAATGCTTCTCGCTGTAGTTCATACGGGCTGATATCCCGAGGCTGATAGACAACGTGATGGCCATCATACAACTGCCAATCCCGCGTCAGCAGCCGATCCTGCCGTTCTAATTCATGATAGTACGCAGTACCGGGCAGCGGTGTCAAGGCCATAAACTGCACGGTGTCAATTTGATGCTTCATCGCAAAATTGACAGATTTTCGGATGCTTTGAGTGGTGTCGTTTTCCGCGCCTATGACAAACATACCATGAACTATGATCCCGTGTTCGTGTAAAATGCAAACTGCCTCCGCCATCTCCTCAACAGTCTCGCGCTTGTTGTATTCTTTAAGGGTTTCCTCATCGGCGGATTCAAAGCCGATATAAACAACCCAGCAGTTTGATTTTTGAAACAGCTTAATCAGCTCTCGATCTCGCACGGTGTCGGCCCTGATCTGCGCAGACCAGGGTTTGTCTGCCCCTTTTGAGATCATCAACTCAAGCAGCGCTTTGGTGCGGCGGGGGTCCATCACAAAGTTGTCGTCATAAAAGAAGGTCATCTTCTGCTCACGTGTGAGCATCTCCTCCACCACGCTGTCAATACTGCGGTATCTGCAAGCCCTGCCGAACATGCCGGTAACACTGCAAAAGCTGCAATCATACGGGCATCCTCGTGATGTGATGATCGGAGATATGCTGATTCTTTCCGAGCCTTTGATCAGGGAAATGTCCGGAAAAGGCAGCGCATCCAGGTCCGTTACTCGGCCGCGATCCTCGTTGTGTATGACCTCGCCGCCGGATTTGAACGAGAGGCCCTTAATTGACCTCAGATCGCCAGCCCCTTCGTCGATGGCATCGATCAATTCAGTCAGCGTATACTCGCCTTCGCCGCGGACGCAATAATCCCCATGCTCAACCGCTTCATCCGCGGCAAAGGTGACGTGCGGCCCGCCAAAGACAACCGGAATGCCGGCCTGTTTGATACGTTCGGCGATGCGATAGGCCTCCGGGGCCGTGGAGGTGGTGGTAGAGATGCCGACAAGATCGCTGGAGAGCACATCGTCATAATCAATAGGATGAAAATCCTGACAGTAGATTGAGACGTCTATGCCTCTGTTCTTTAGAATAGCGCCCATAATGGGCAGCCCCAGCCTGGGTAAAGGAAATAAGCTGTAGACGTGGTAACCCGGTGGGCGGGGTTCGATGAGAGTGACTTTTCGCACGCGTGCCAAGGTTTTCCCCCTCTTCTCCCGCCCCGGTTGTTTCAGTGTCTACATCATCGCAGGCTATCGCCGATTGACATCACGTTCATAAATCCGACTCCCCAATGAACGTGCTTCGGGTAGTAGTCGGCGCTGCTTCACGCAGTTCCGCCGCTTTTTCTTCGGCCACGGTATCGTTTACAAAAGAACCCGCGCCGCTTTCGCAGCCTGCCAGATATTTTAACTTGGTCTTCGTCCGCAGGGGCGGATGAAACTCAATATGGTAATGATAATACCCATAATCTCGCCCATCAGTCGGCGCCTGGTGCATAATCATCATATAAGGTTGAGATATTCCCCAAAGATTGTCATATTTCAGCAGCACTCCCTTGAGAATCACCGCGAGATCGCTGCGTTGTTTGTCATCAAAGCTCATCATTGATTGATGGTGATCGCGTGAGAATATGTAGACCTCATAGGGGTATCGCGCGAAAAACGGGATCATAGCCACAAATGAATCGTTTTCTGCGATAATCCTGCGAGTATCAGTCAATTCTTCGTTGATAATATCGCAAAACAAGCATCGCCCGGTGCGATTTTGATGTTTGAGAGCCGAGTCCAGTTCGCGCTGTATCTTTGGCGGGATAAACGGAAATGCGTATATCTGGCCGTGCGGATGAGTCAGAGTAACACCGATATCCTTGCCCTTGTTTTCGAATATAAGAACATAATTCACGAAATCTTTCGAGCCAAGCTCACGGAATCGATCCGTCCAGACCTCGACAAGATTTTTCATCTCTTGCACAGTGGCGTCTGTGAGTGTGCCGCCGTGTCGAGAGGTGTAGCAGACCACCTCGCAGATGCCGTGAGCCGGGCGAACTTTATAAAGCTCCGTGCCCTCGACGGCAGGCTCAGGCGCGGGGTGCTGCAAAGAGGGGAATTTATTTTCGAATGTGACTATCTCGTAATCAGACTGTGGTATCTCCGTCGGAAACGCTCCCGGTTTGGTCGGGCACAATGGGCAATAGTCATCCGGAGGAAGAAACGTGCGATCTTGCCGATGCGTCGCCGTTATCACCCACTCCTCTAATATCGGGTGCCATCTCAGTTCCGACACTACTCTGCCCCTCCATCGTCTTGAGGAGCCTTGTTTTTTTCCTCGCTTTTATCACTGAAAGTGTAGTAGATCAGGTATCTGCCATCCTCAAGCTCGATTGTCTTTTTGTTCATTTTCATAGATTATCTACCTCGCAAAACCTCTTCCACAACCAGCAATTGATCGGGAGTGTTTACTCCTGTCAGTTCCTGCGGGTCGCATTCTATCGTCGCTACCGTGCAGTTTTGAGCCACAGCCACTCGCACCATATCCGTCAGGTTATACTCACCGGCCTCGTTCATGGCCATTTTGTCGATGTTATCGAACAGCCAGCGCGAATCAAACGCATACACTCCGCCGTTGACCTCTTGAATCGCTTTTTCGCTTTCACTGGCGCATTTTTCTTCGACTATACCGCCCACCACACCTCGTGAGTCGCGCACAATTCTGCCATAACCAAACGGATCGTCCAGCCTGGCGGATGCGAGCGAGATCGCAGCTTGGGTTTGTTTATGCTCATTCAGAATGGCGCTTATAGTGGCGGCTGTAAAAAGAGGGCTATCGCCGCACATAATGACAAGAACTCCGTCGTAATCAGCAAATGTTTCCCTGGCGCAGGCAACCGCATGGCCGGAACCTTTCTGTTCGGTTTGCCGCGCATATCGAACGCCGCCGCCGACTTCATTCATTACCTGATCTGCGCCGTAGCCGACCACTAACGTGACATCACAGATCCCAGCGCATTTAAGCGCATCCAAAACATAGGCTATAATCGGTTTGCTCAACACCCGCCGGAGCACCTTCGGCAGGCTATCCCCGGTCGCGCCCGCAAATCTGGACCCTTTTCCAGCGGCAAGCACCAATCCCGCACTTTTGCCTGTCATCACATCAAATCCTTGGCAGCACGTTGCGATACCATCGGCCATCAGGCTTCAGTTCGCGGATATCAATCGCTCCGCCGGTCTCCGATATCGTGATGAAGTTGCCGCTCTTCAGCTTGTAGAAATGGCTGTCTCTTATCAAATCCCGAATAGCTTTATCCGATTCGGAGTTCAGCTTGGTAAAGTCCAGCACTGCCCTGGACTTGCCTGTCGCAGTGTCAAATTCGAACCCACCATCATAAGCGGTGATGGAGATGGATTTTGGAACTGCGGGCCAGGCGTCGAGATCGCCGACGCCATTGGGCCGGGCGGTGATTTTGTTGGTCGCGATATCGTAGATCGCAGCCTGCAACTTCTGATTTACGCTGCACACCAACAGCACCCCAGTCTCAGACGGCCATATTCCGTCGATGCGGCCAGGCACGTCATTCAAATCGAAAGCTTTTTGCGCGGTCCCTTCCTCTGCATTGGCCAGGTAATACACTCGACCACCCTCGGCGGCGGGATCGGAGACAGAAAACATAAACCATCGGCCATCCGCCGATATCCCAGCGTCCTTATGCAAGCTGATCTGCTTAGAAACGCCGGTGGGAATCGGTTTGCCGATCATCTTGCACGATTTCTCTCCATCGACAACAAACGCTGCAACGGATTCCGGCTCACCGGTGGTTTGCGCTATAAAAGTGGAGGTGGCGTTCGGCCAGTAAACCACTCGCGCAATCTCAGGGAAATATTCGGGTTTGCCTTTGACCTGAGCTTCAACAGCGTCCACCAACAGCATCCCCAAGCCCTTATCCGGAGCGGAACTGGTGAAGCAGACGCGTATTGTTTTATCGTCCACCCAATTCAGGAAGTTCACCTCAATATTATCGGGCAGCCGACAAGACTTTGCGGAATAAGCGTTAAAATCGACGATCCGGACTGCGGAGTCGGAGGTATCTTTCGAAGTCTCTTTCTCATTCCAGGCCCCAGCCCACAGTGTACCGGCAGGGTTCACATTTTGGGCGCCCATCTCCCCTATCGCTCGTGAGCTTTTCCAACCGTTAAACGGACCAACCGGCCCCGGCATTGTTTTAGGAGGCGGATTGGATACCCTCCATACCAGCGCGACAGCGACCAGCACAAACAGAACATACAGCGGCAGTCTGTTATTTTTCATATTGGATTAAATGCCCCTCACTCGATTGATATATTTTTTCAACAGGCTCTCATTGTGTTCATCACCGCCGTCTATGTTAGCGCTGATGAATACAGGAGGCGTCACCCCGGCTTTGATCAGGTTTTCGATGGTCTGTGCGACCATTGATTCTACTATGAAAATCCCGGCAAGCCCCGAGGTCGGACACGCGCGCCCCGGCAGCCCCTCTATCTCAAGGATCGCGTCCCCGGGCATGCCGCAGTTGTCGATTACAACATCTGCGATCTCGAACAATCGCTTGTTGCTGGAGTGTCTGGAGGTGACGGATTTGGAGTGGGCAAGGGAGGTAATTGCGACAGTTTTGATTCCACGTTCCCTGCACCACAGCGCGGTCTCGACGGGCATAGCGTTGCGACCGGAGTTTGAGACGATAATTACAACCGACCCGGATGAGATATTATAATTTTTCAACACCGTCTCGGCATAGCCCTCAACTCGCTCTGCCCTGCCGAAGGTGGTATCCTCGATCACGTCGACGCAGGCAAGTCCGCCTGCCCGATAATACCCCTCCATCGCTATCGCCAGCGAGTGCCCACTGCCAAGCAGATAGACCAATTCATCGCGTTTGATGCAATCGGCCATCACTTCGGCCGCCCTCGCGATGTTTTCCTGTTGGGTGGCAGCTATGCGCGCCAGCAATTCGTTTACAGCTTGATAGTATCTTTCAGAACTTGTAGACATTGGTTGGTCCTCCCGGCTGATTATCCCACCATTCCCACCTCAGGTCAATCTCCAGGAAGAGGGTAAGCCATTGTCTATTGAGTTAGAGCGTCCGGATGGTAAAACCAAACGCGCTAGAGGATAATTGCGGGCTTTGCTCTAAGACATGTTTTATCCGGCAGCAACACCGCCGCGCTCGTCTTGCCGCCTCCGCTTGCAAACCAGATACGCCGCATGGAGATGGCGAGACCCTGTTGTATAAATATATGACTGAAAAATGGGATTGTATCAACTGATACGAAAGGAGCGTATTATGTCCACCGTTTATGTTGCAGTAGATGTACAAAACATTGAAGTCAGTTCGGAAAATTACGGCCAATCGGTGCCGATCGCAGCTCTACTGGAGAGAATAAAAGTAGAAGGATATCCGGTGGTGCTGCGAGCCTACGCAGACTGGGTCGAGCCGACCATTCGCGAGCGGATGCCTGAATATCGTGCATATGGTTTTGAGTTGATCCAGTTGATGAGCGATAGCAGAGGCAAGAATAGCGGAGATATGATGCTGGCTGTGGATGTTATAGAATCGCTGCATTCACCTGATTGCCCGGATGTATATGTTGTGGTGTCGGGGGACGGAGATTTTGTGCCGTTAGCGCCGAAGATGCGCAGGAAAGTAAAGAAATTTGTAGCGATGGGGTTTAGGGAGAGCAGTAACAGTATCTTGCGAGGCCTGTGTGATGATTTTGTATATTTTGAAGACCTCATAGCCGATTTCGAAGCCAGGCGCCGCACCAAACATCCGATAGCCGTTTCAGAAGAAACCGAGCCGGAGCCTGAACCGGAATACACGGAACCACAGGAGACCGAAGAAGAGGAAACCACAGATACGGTCGATCAAGCCGAGATCGAAGTTCAACCGCCATCTGTCGAACACCGCGAACCAGTCCGGATGCATATTCAAGAATATGCCCAGCGTATTCCGGAGCCGGACTACACCAATACCCGCGAGACCGCCGCTTATTATCGCCGCGTCCTACAAGAATATAAACACGTCCGGGTTGAAACATACTACTACCGAAAGCTGCTGATTGAACGAGCGTGGAATTATATGGACGATCGCGGAGGATATGTCGACCTGCGCGATATATATGACGATCTGCTCGACTACGCGTTCTACAACAGCTACGGCATCTACCCCAAGGGGATAGAAGTAATCCTGCGCACTCTGTATATCGCCAGATGCTTCGACATCCAGGGAGATATTCACCCGTTCAGCCTCGACATTCGAGTATGCCCCGGCCCCGGTATCGACGCTCAGCGTGCGCTGGATATGATGAACGAGACCTATGTTCGCGGGATGACGATGGAGCTGCCGGATATTCATCTCGAAGCGGATGGGGTGGCTCATCTGTTGATGGACGAGGTGACCCCTGAATCTAGGGAAAAGGCGATTGAGATCATAAAAAGAGTGAAACCGTTCTACGATGAACCGACAACACTCGGGATGGCAATCGACAGCGCACTCAATGAGGAACCTGACGAAGATTAAACGGAGATATGCTTGGGCGCGACGAAAGGTCGCGCCCAAACGACACATCAACGAACCTTATGATCTGTCGCTAGAGTCGTCGTCAGATCGGTCCAAACGTTGTCCCATTTAATAGTAATGTTCTTGGCGTCCAGAGGAATTTCTATTTTAGAATAGGGCTTAAGGTCGATCTTTGCCGACCCGATAACCCCCGACAAAGCTATGGGGCTGAAGTTCTCGATTTCCAGCCCTCCGGCGACTTTTCTCGCCACAACCGATGACTGCAGCACATCAGTCAGCAGATCCTTTCGCCCCCACAACATACCATCAAACCGTGCGGCGGTGCGTCGGCCTTTAATTGCATCCATCACACCTTTCACACTTCGTTCGGTCACCAAAAGCAGAGTCACAGGGGATGTTTCCGGCGCTCGATTAGCATGAACATCTGAGTTTGCCATAATTGCGAGGTTGTGCTTCAAAGCGAAAGCAACCGCATCGGGATACCAATAGGTTCCGTGATCTTCCACAGTGTTCCAACCCTTACCAACTACCCCATTCTTATATTCGATTGCTTGAATGATGCCCTGCTCGACTCCCCACAGCACAGGCTCTCTGTATCCCACATGCGGATGGGGATATATCACCAACCCGCCGGCATCGGCGATCTTTTTTAGCTCACTTCGATAATACGCTTTGGCCTCTCCGGGTTTTTCCGCCAAATGGTGCGAATCGAGAATCTCAAAACCAGCGGGCACGTTGAGCGCAACAAGATGCTCCTTGTCCGCGACTCCTGTCTCAAACCCCGAGATCACAATCATCCCCAGCGGCTCACCGATATATTTGGCAACGCGATAGCCCGCCATCTTGCCGTGGTCGGTCACCGCAATGACATCATATCCCCATCGATACGACTCCTCAACGCGTTGTCTGACATTCAATCTTCCATCAGAATGTTTGGTGTGCATATGAAAGTCCCCGGAAATGACCTCATAAGGGCCGACCCGAGGAAAATCGTGGCGCACTGGCGCACCGCTGCTGGCTGCCAGGCAGACTACCGCCGATAGAGTGAGTGTTATAATCAGAATCAACAACGATATAAGCTCCTTCATATCAGATCTCCTCTCTTTTGATCGGTTAGTCGGACAAAATAGCATCTCCTTCATTTTCATTTGTGAAGGAATACACTTGGCCGCAGAGAAAAATAGTTGTGACGGAGGTAGTGATGAGAGCATTTATACTTTGTGATTATGAAGGCGCAACCGGGGTTGTATCATGGGGAGATGAGGAAAACACGCTTGGGCCGGAGGCGATGGCCGGAGATGTCAATGCGACCATAGACGGGCTTAGGCAGGGTGGTTTCACGAAATTCGTGGTCAGAGATTACCATTCCGAGGGCCGAACCATACACCCGGCCTCAATTGATCCGGCAGCCACGCTGATCCGCGGCAAATCAACTCCGTATCCATACGGGCTGAGCACGGACTTCGACGCGATGTGTTTCGTGGGAGCGCACTCGATGGCGGGGACCCAAACCGGTGTAATGTGCCACACGATGAACGGCGAGGTGCATGCTGTTCATATCAATGGCAAGCAGATTGGGGAAATTGGCGGATTTGCCTATCTCACCAGCCATTTTGGAGTGCCGTTGATTTTTGTGACCGGGGATAAGGCCGCCTGCGATGAGGCTTTAGACATTTGCGGGGATGTCGAGGTTGCCCCAACCAAGTTCGGACTCTCGCGAAATTGCGGCGAAATGCTGCACCCCAGCGTGTCCCGAAAAGGCATCACCGAAGCCGCTGCACGCGCGGCAAAGCGGGTCAAGGAGTTCAAGCTGCTCACAACCGAGCTGCCGTGTACTCTGGATGTGACCTACCACACGCCAAATCTGGCGGATCGAGTATTCGACACTGGCGGTGGACAACGAATTGACGGATGCACGGTTCGGGTGGTGGCTGATACGATTTTCGATGCGTTTAAGAGGTTTGAACGGGGATTCCAGTGATGTCTCTCTGATAACATTCTATAAACCTATTTCGGTCGTGATCGCAGACCACGACCGAAATAGCATAAGCAGTCCTATTCGTGCATGCATCTCGCTTTAATCGCCACTTTAATAATCTCGGCCGCTTCATCATTCGTGAAGTCATCCATCCAAATGGACAGATCAAAAATGGCGGAGTCGACCTTTTCGCGCCCGAACAAGCTCATAAGGAATTGTCTGCGGTTGCGGTCGGAGTTTCGGAGCTTTATTCTGGCTTGCTCGGCGGTGAGATCTTCGAATGTCATCATGTTCTGAATTCGCAGATCATCGGATTCGTCTATTCGGATCCTGAGCGATTCCGGCAGGATGAGGTTTGCGCCTCGCCCCAGTATGATCGCGTTCCCCAGCCTCGCTATCGACTTTACAGCTCTAGCAAGGTGCCTGGCATAAATAAAACCCGCCATCTGTTCATCTCCGAACAACCCACGGGCAAAAAGCTCAATTTCGGAGACCGTATGCTCATCGAATGCCTGCACAACTTTTTGCGATACGCGGCCGTGTTCGGCCATAGAGTTGACGAGTTCTTTGTCCCACAGGCTCCAACCCAGATCATCAGCGAGCTTTTGGGCTATGATCCTTGCCCCGCTGCCCATCCGCCGCGAAATCGTCACGACCGAATTTACGCACGGTTTTTCGACAAGATGCTCTCTTTGCCTGGCAATCTCAGACCTTCGCATCTGTTCGTGCACCAATTGCTCAATATGTCTAGGCATCGCACCACGACCTCCGTTTCATTGGTTTGCTTGCTCGCATTATACAACATACCGGCCGAAGATGCGCATGTGGGCCACATAAGCCCGCCGGGTTTTGATATTGCCGAGCAATCGGCCGAAAAACGCTTTAGGCCGCTTTTCTGAAAGACACATCCTCCTCCAGCAGTTCATCGAGATCCACCCCCATATCTCGACACGCCATTTGGATCAGGTCGCGATAGTTTTTGGCGTCAATGGGATATTTCGCCATCCCAATCCGAGCCTGTGCGCCGATGGGCACAGTTTTACGACCGGATTCTATCTCGATTGCCGAGACGATGGCGCGGAGCCTGTCAGCCACGACGACCGCATGCCCGGCCGTGTGCGGCAGAATCAAAGCAAAACTTGTTTGTCCAAACCTAGCGACTACATCCATCTTACGAACCGATGCGCGTATGGTCTGCGCGGCGGCATACAGCACGTCATCGAGCCTGACCAATCGCAGATACTTCTCCGTGTCCTCCGGCAAGCAGATATCGACCAGCACCAGCGCCATCTTATATTTTGACCTGCAAGCTCTGCTGATCTCTTCTTCCAGGCGCCGTTCCAGATAGTGACGATTATATATACCCGTGGCATTATCGATTACGTTTATGTCTTCTCGCGGCGGGGGCACAATCGTCGGGCGAGCGGAGACCAGGGTTCGCTGAATCTGAGCGTCGCGAATTTCTTCGGTGGCCAGGATCTTCCTGAGCTTTTTGGTTCCGTTACGCAGAAGATGAGAGACGTAATTGCAGCTTATGCCCATCTTTTTTGCGATCTCGGTCTGGTTGTGGCCTTTATAATAGTGCTCAGAGATGACTTTTTGTTCTATATCTTTCAGCCTCTCCATAGCGGTCTCGAGCACGATTTTGTCCTCCAGAGGAAGCTGGAAGGCGACCACTTTATCGTCCTTGATCTTTTCCGGATCACGCCGATTGGGTGTTTCTTCATTGTCACCGTCGAGCGTGCCGACCTTGAATACTTCTCGGGTGGTGAGCAGATCAACCACGGCGCTCTCCGGCATCTGCATAACCCCGGCGATCTCTTTTTCGGTGGGCTGCCTGTTGAATTTGTGGGCCAGCGATTCGATCACTTTCGTCATTTTCTGATTAAGCTCCTGCAGCCAGGCAGGCTCTTTGATGATCTTGCCCTTATCGCGCAGGTAGTGCTTGATCTGACCGATTATAAAGTGCGTGGCATAGGTCGAAAACTTGACCCCTTTTGAGACGTCATATTTATCCACGGAGGCAATCAAGCCGATGTAGCCTTCCTGGCAGAGGTCCTCAAGCGGCTCACAAGCCCCTACGAATCTACGACCGATGCTTTCGACCAGATTGCAGTATTGCAGAACAATCTCATCTCTGATTGCTGGATCGGCTTTCTCGGCATATGCCGCAAGCCGCTCCTGAATCTCTTCTTCGGTTAATTTTTTTGCGCTTCCTACAAGCATGTGCTTCCTCTCCGCATGCCGGCTTTTCGTGAACATGCCCCGATGATAATAATCGGCCATCCTGAGCCGATGGGTTAGTTAATATTGCTGATCAGTTTGAATATCGGCGCCATAATCGACACCGCAATGAATCCAACTATCCCTCCCATTGTGACGATTAGACACGGCTCGATAAGCGAAGTCAGCGTTTTGACGGCGTTTTCCACTTCGGAATCGTAGAAATCCGACACCTTCGACAACATCTCCGAAAGCCGCCCCGTCTCTTCACCGATATCGATCATGTGCGTGACCATCCCCGGAAACAAATTGCTCTGCGCCAGAGGAGTGCTTATTTTTTGCCCCTCACGAATTGCATTTCTCGCATTTTCGATGGTTTGAGCTATGACTCTATTGCCGGACGTATCTCCGACGATCTCAAGCGAACGCATCATCGGGACGCCGCTGGCGATAAGGGTGGCGAATGTGCGGGAAAATCGCGAAATCGCCATCTTCTGAACCAGTTCGCCGACCACGGGCAGCTTCAGTTTGAGCAAGTCTACCTGCCGACCCCCGGTATCGGTCTTGCTATACCACCTGTAGAACATATATCCGCCAAACCCCGCTCCGAGGCCGATATACCAGTAGTGCTGGGCAAAACCACTCAAAGCAAACAAAAACTTGGTTGCGCCGGGCATTTCCACGTTCATAGAATCGAAGATCTCTTTGAACTTGGGCAAGACGAACAATAGCAGGGCAACCACCATAAGCAAAGCGAATATCAAAACGAGGATCGGATAGATCATTGCGCTCTTGATCTTACCCCGAATCTCCTGCTCGTTTTCAAGAAACGCCGCAAGCCGATCGAGGATCTTGTCGAGGATACCCCCGGTCTCCGCCGCCTTGACCATATTGACGTAGAGCCGTGAAAATACGTTCGGGTGTTTGCTGAAAGCGTCGGTCAAGCTCAGCCCGCCCTTTACATCTT
>LSQX01043058.1_pt1 | contig 23734 bp, 22 predicted proteins | sample 654561 | NCBI WGS metagenome assembly LSQX01 (sample SAMN04489861, study PRJNA283612) | anaerobic digester metagenome | isolation source: 4 biogas reactors fed with cattle manure at either 37C or 55C with and... | place: Denmark: Kongens Lyngby | collected 2014
TTTACAAAGCCTTTGATGCCAAGCGGCTTTTCAAAATCCTTCTCCACTCGGCGGAGACAACGGGCTCAGTGATGATCGTCATCGCCGTCGCTTCCCTCCTGGGCTGGATCCTGGCCTATGCCCGGGTCCCCCAAATGCTGGTAGGGCCTTTCCTGACTATGACCTCCAACCCGACGGCATTCCTGTGGGTGGCCAGCCTCATCCTGATCATCGCCGGCACCTTCCTCCACGGTACGGCCATGCTCGTCATCATCGTTCCCCTTCTCGGAGCGGTAGCCAAGGCCATGGCCATTGACCCCGTCCATTTCGCGATGGTGGTCATCTTGAACTGGGGCATTGGACAGCAAACGCCTCCGGTGGGTTCGGCACTCTTCATCACTTGCTCCCTGGCCAAGGTCGACATGGCCGAACTAACCCGGGCCAACCTGCCCTTTATTGGCACTTTGCTGCTGATATTAGCCCTGGTCATCCATTTTCCAAACCTTGTGTTGTTCGTACCACGGCTAGTGGGAATCTACGGCTAAAAGGAGGAAAATCCATGTCAAACAGAACAAGGCCCCGCTTAGGCTTGCTCCACGGGGACCCTACAGGGATCGGCCCCGAGCTGACGGCCAAGCTCCTCGCCAAGGAGCAGTTCACCGAGCAAGGCGAACTGTTGGTCATCGGGGACCGACGCTGCCTGAGCCTGGGAGAGAAAATCGCCGACGTATCCCTTCCCGTCCAGGTCTTCTCCTCCATTGACGATGTCGTCTTCAGCCCTGGCCTCGTGTCCTTCCTCGATCTTGGCTCCTTCGACCCGGAGGGTCTCGTCATGGGTCAAGTAGATCCCAGGGCTGGCCGGTTCACGTTGGAAACCATCGAGTATGCGGTAGACCTGGCGATGAGGGGTCACATCGATGGGATCGTCTTTGCTCCCCAAAACAAGCAGGCCATGGTCGCCGGGGGAAGCCCCCGCAGTGATGAGGTGGCCTTGTTTTCCCATCTGACAGGCTGGCAAGGGCGAGCAGGCGAGATCTGCTGGATGAAGGACTTTTGGACGGCGAGGGTCACATCCCACATACCCCTGGGAGAGGTGGCCAAGCAAGTTACCCGGGAGAAGGTGTTGGATGCCATCCTGTTAGGTCATGAGACGCTTCTCAGGGCTGGAATCGCCAACCCCCGCATTGGCGTTGCCGGTCTCAATCCCCATCTAGGGGACGGCGGCCTTTTTGGCACAGAGGAAAGCGACATTATCCGGCCGGCCATCGAAGACGCTCTTCAGCAGGGGTTGGACGTACGGGGGCCCTTCTCTCCAGACACCATCTTTCTCAAGCTCTTTGCCGGAGAGTTCGATATGCTGGTGGGAATGTACCATGACCAAGTGCAAATCGGGATGAAGCTGATGGGCTTCGATCGAGGCGTATCCATCATCGGAGGTGTCCCCATCGATGTCTGCACCCCGGCCCACGGAACAGCCTTCGACATTGCCGGTCAAGGGAAGGCAGACCCCGGGGCTTTGCATCAGGCCGTCCTGTTGGGCTGGCGGATGGCAACTACCCGTTTCTATAAGAATAAGGGCGGCTGAGCCGCCCTTCTTTCTTAGTTGTCCAGGGGGATTCCTTGGGGCGTCCACCCCCGGTGCTGGTAATACTCCCTGATCATCCGGTCAAAGTCCTCCCGGGGGACGACTTCGCCAGTTGGCGGCAACGGTTCGGTGAAATAACGCTCCGGTAGACAATCGTCTGCTGGAACCATGCCCGCGGCCAGGTTGAAGAGGCGGATCTCATCCATGATGGCCGCGGCCTTCTCGCGCATATCCTCTTTGGAAAGCTCCAGGCCCGCCACGTCTTTGAGGAGCCTGGCCATCCCATCCCACTCGATCAGGTCCCGGAAGAACCGGCACATGATCAGGCAGTCCTGGATGACCATCCTGTCTTCCCATTCGACGAACAGCTCCGCTTTGCCCTCGATCTGATTGCGAGGGCTAAGACCCACCAGCTCCGGACGATAGAAGGTGGCCCGCAGGTGACAAGCTCCCCGGGGGGAAGTGGCATAGGCCAGGGCCATGCCCTTCAGGTAGCGAGGATCATAGGCCGCCGGCTCCATTCCCTTGACGTGGATGGCAAGATCGGCAAGACCCAGCTCGGCCGCGGCGGTCTTGATGCCCTTAGCCAGCACTGCCCCTAGATCCCGCTTGTAGGCGATGTCCTGCAAAAGACGCGCCGCTCCATCGGCATCGCCGTACTGTAGAGGATAGTCGAGTCTGCCCTGATCAACCCCATCCATGATCAAGGCGACCAGGTTCCCGCCGGTCATGGTATCGAGGCCCAACCGGTTGCAAAGATCATTTAGATAGGCAACTTCCTCCAGCTCGCCGATTTCGCAAAGACCCCCGAAGGCATAAATCGTCTCATATTCCGGCCCCTCGATCTGAAGCCCCTTGTGGCGCCCCTTCTTGACCGTAGAAAACTTGCCGCAAGCCATGAAGCATCGGTGGCAGGCCCGGGGCTTGGCATCCATTTCGTCGACCAGATACTCGCCGGTCAACCGCTCCCAATGGGCCGCAGTGCCACTGCGATGATAGCGGGAGGGGAAAGCCCCAACCTTGTTGATGGGCCCCACGTTTTGGACGGTCCCGTAGCGCTTATAGTTCTTGACGCCCACGTTGTCCTTGCCCAGTTCGACGATCTCTTTCATGTAAGCTTCAAGACTCTCCGGGTGGGCAACGGTGGTGGGAGTCTTGCCGTGGAACACGATCCCCTTCACCTTCTTGGAGCCGAGGATCGCCCCCATGCCCGTCCTGCCGGCGCAGCGGTAATAGTTGTTCTGAATGGTGGCGAAGGCCACCTGGTTCTCGCCCGCAGGACCAATGACAATCGCCTGGGCCCCCTTGACGCCAACCTTCTCCAGGAGGGCGTCTTCCGCAGCGTCGGTCTCCTTGCCCCAGACGTCCTCGGCCGGATGGAACTCGACCCCTTCATCGCTGATCGCGAGGAAAACCCGGCTCGGGGACTGGCCATGGAGTATGATGGCATCATACCCCGCCGCCTTCATGGCGGGGGCAGTATGGCCTCCCGAGTAAGACTCCGCGAAAACTCCCGTCAAGGGCGACTTGGCAAATACACCGTAGCGGGACATCCCGTACATGCGCGTACCGTTCAGGGGCCCGAGGGCAAAGATCAACTTGTTTCCCGGTCCCAAGGGATCCGTCTTGGGGTCTACCTCCCGGCGGAGGAGGTAGACCCCCAATCCTTTACCCCCCAGATAGCGGTGATAAATCTCATCGCCTACCGGTTCCGTCCAATAACGACTCGCGGTCAGATCGATGTGTAAGATGCGGCCATGCACGCCCTTCACGAAACAGAACCCCCTTTATCACCCATCAAAGCGAGTCTAGTACCTCCTTCAGCCGCTGAACGCCCGAGTCGGGGCTCGCTAAGACTGGCACCGGAACGTCCGACAGCATAGGCACCAGCCTGGCCATCGAGCACTGGGCCAAGACGACCACATCCACCGTAGCGCTTAGCTCCTTGACTTTGTCCATAACCTCCTGGTCATGCTCGTCGGCTTTGCCTGCGAGAAGCAAGTCAAAGGCCTTCGAGCAAAGGGCCCGGGTGATCGCCAGCTCCTTGCCCTGTTCCTTAGCTTTCGCCTCAATCAACCGCACGGTGGGGTCCAGGGTGGTCGGCACGGTGGCCACTACCCCGATCTTGGTCCCCGAGGCGACGGCCTGTTCCGCCATGGCCTCATCGATCTTAACGATAGGAATGGAAACGAGTTGCCTCCCCACATCCACCGTCTCCCCGACGGAGGAGCAGGCGTTGAAAATGACGTCGACGCCCATCGTTTCAGCAATGATGAAGTACTGGCACATGCGCTGGGTGACGGCCTTGGTCAAGCCGCCTGCCGCCCGGCAGTCATTTAGCAGACTGTCATCCATGATGTTGATGATCCGCACCTCAGGGATTATTTTCTTGCATCGCTGCTTGATGGGTTCGACGGTGACAGGACCCGTATGGATTACCGCTACACTTTTCGACATGTTAAACCCCTCCTGTTAAGATCAACTTCCCAGCCAACTTAGGGCCATCTCCTGATACACCCCTGCGGCTGCTTTGACAGCTTCCAGGTCGACGAATTCATCCACGCGATGGGCTTGCTGGATGCTGCCCGGACCAAAAATGACGGTCGGGATGCCGGCCTGGTTCAAATAGCTCATATCGCTGCAGGCGTTGAAGCCCCCTACCTTCGCTGGCTGCTTCAGCACCTTGGCAATGGCTTCCTGAAGGACCTTGGCAATGGGCGCGCCCGGATCGGTGTAGGCCGGCTGGATAGTGCGGATCTCCTCCAAGGAAATCTTCAGTCCCTTCGACCGCTCCTCTTCCACCACCTTCTCCAGCTCTCGCCAGGCCTCGCCCCCCGTTTCCCCGGGGATCAAGCGCCGATCGATGGTGATGCGGCACAGATCCGGCACCATGTTCAAGGCGCGGCCCCCTTCGATAGTCGCCACCACCAGGGAGGGACTGCCAGTGAAGTCCTCCCACCGGGCCGTTAGTTCTTGGTGCAAGGCCTGCAGCCTGGGGAGAACCCTAGCCATCCCCATGATGGCATTGGAGCCGCCCTGGGGGTTGCTGGCGTGGGCTGCCTTGCCCCGGACAGTGATGGCCGCTCGCAAGACGCCTTTATGGGCCACATGGATCTCCAGGGAGGTTGGTTCGCCGACCACCGCCCCTTGGGCCCGCGCCCCCGCGGCTAGAGCCGCTTTGGTGCCAAGGCCGCCCCGCTCCTCTTCGCCAACGGCCATGAACACCAAGCGCCCTCGGGAAAGCTTTCCGGCCAACGACTCAAAGGCTGCCGCCTGCGCCGCCAGGGGCCCTTTGGCATCGGCCGCTCCCCGGCCCCACAGGAGCCCATCCTGACAAACCCCGGCGAAGGGCGGATGCTGCCATTCATCCTCACGCCCGGGGGGCACCGTATCGATATGACCGTTGAAGATCAGGGAGGGCTCGCCTTCACCGAGCTCGGCCAAGAGGTACAAGGGCTTTCCGTCTTTCAGTCCGACTTGACATCTAACCCCGATGGCCTGCAGACGCTTCTCGAAGTACCTGACTGCCTCCCCAATCCCCTCATAAGTAGGTATGGCTACTAAATCTTTGAGGATGCCTACGGCCGTTTCGCCTAAATGTCGATCCACCAAGCCCTTCCCCCTTTGTCCACTCATCAAAAAGGCCTCGGCGCCACCCCGAGGCCCTTCTTCGTCTGCTACCGGCCTGGATAGAGAACGACTTTGCCGCCATTGCCCGCCGCGGCCACCTTGAAAGCCTCTTCGAACTGGCTCATGGGGAAGCGGTCGGTAACCATCTTGGCAGCATCGATCTTCCCTGCCTCGATCAAGGCCATCACGTTGTACCAGGTGTCCCACATGCCCCGACCCGTGGAACCGTAAACGACGGCTTCTTTGTAGATGACCTGTTCGGTCAAATCGAGGGCCACTTCTTCACTGGGCAGACCAAAGAGAACGATCTCGCCGCCCCGGCGCATGGCTTGAAAAGCCTGTTTGATGCCGGCGGGGGCTCCGGAAGCTTCGATGACCACATCCGCGCCCAGTCCATCGGTCAGCTTCCGAACCTCGGCCACCACGTCCACCTTAGTGGGATTCAAGGTCACATCCGCGCCCCAATCTTTGCGGGCCAGCTCCAAACGCTGATCGCTGACATCGGTGCAGATCACCTGGCGGGCGCCAAGGGCTTGGGCGATGCCAACTGCGGCCATGCCAATGGGGCCGCAGCCAGTCACCAGTACGTTCTTAGCCGCGGTGCCGGCCATGAAGACCGCATGGCAAGCTACTCCGATGGGCTCCAAGACTGCTCCCACATCCCAGGGCATTTCCTTGGGAATCTTCCAGGCCAAGACCGCCGGAATCGCGGCATACTCGGAGAAAACCCCCGGGGTGTGCACTCCTAGGATGAGCATATCCCGACAGATGTGCTGCTTGCCCGTCCGGCACAACAGACACTGCCCACAGGGAATATGGGTTTCACCAGCGATGTGGTCCCCCACCTCCAGGCCCTCCACCTGAGAGCCCACCTCGATGACCTCCCCGGCGAACTCGTGTCCGAAAATCATCGGGGGCTTGATCCGGTCCTGAGCATACTTATTCCAGTGGAATATGTGAATATCAGTTCCACAAATCGCCGCCGCGTGCACTTTGACCAAGATATCTTTCGGGCCGATCTTGGGAATATCTACTTCCTGGATGACGGCCCCCGGAGCTGCCTCGGCTTTGACCAGCGCCTGCATCTTGCCATTCATCGTCGCAACGACCTCCTTTTGTTGGCTCTTGTCATTCATTTTCCTTCGCCGTAAGGCGCTTCCCTTCCTTCAAGGAGGGACCCCTCCCTCCCGGTAAATTTGCACAATTCCTTGCAAACAGCTTATATACAGCCGCGCCCATCGGATTTTGCAGGAGAAGGCCCAGGATCAGCGGCAAGACCACCCGCGACGGCAAGTGGGCCGTGGCGACGATAGCGCCCCCGACGATGTTGCGGACCCCGTTGGCGAACGCGATCGCGATCCGCTCTCGAAGGGGCAGCTTCCTAGCGAGGACAAGGGGGATTAGGTAGGACAGGAGAAACTGGAGGAACATGGCCACAGCCACCTTGATGGTCCCCAAGCCCAGCCCGGCGAGATGGGGGGTTAGGATCCCGGCGTAGACGGCCATGATCAGGATCATGCCCCCTTTGACCAAAACGGCGGCCACCGGGCGCATTCGCTCAAGGTACGGCGGGATCCCCCGCTCGCTGATGAAGACTCCAGCTAAGACCGGCAGGATGACCACCTTGCCCAGGTCCGCCGCCATGCCCCACGGGTGGAAGTCCAGCCCAGTCCCCGCCAGGAGCCTGAATAGACCGGGGGTCAAGATGCCGCTGAGCAGAGTTGCCAGCACCACCAAGCTAAGAGCTAGGGGAACATCGCCCCCAGCCATGATGGTCCATACTGAGGCGGTGATGCCCGCGGGCAAGACCGCGGCGAAGACCTGTCCTGCCATCAGCTCGGGGTCTGCTCCCAAGAAGATGCGGGCCACTATCCAGCCGGCCAAAGGGGTGACCCCATACATCAAGGCCAAGATCCCGGCCACTTTTCCCGGTTCGCAGGCCCGGCTGAAATCCTGCACCCGGCAGCCGAGGGCGCCGTTAAACATAATGAAAGCCAGAAAATAGGGGGTGCCCCTTTGTAGGGGGGCCAGGGGCTCCCCGATGAGAAGTCCGATGCCCATGGCCAAAAGCCCAAGCCAAAAGAAGTGCCTGGCCAGGAACCCATCGACTCGAAGGACTAGCTTCTTGCCCATCGCTCACTTTCCCTGATGAGGAATTGTCCTGATAAGGACAAGGAAGGGGGGCCCCAGGCCCCCCTAGAGTTCTTAGCCGCCGTAGTAAGCCAGGCGATAGATCTCCACGATCTCGTCCACCGTCGCAGCCCGGGGGTTATGGCCGGGGCTGCCGCTGGCGATGGCGTCTTGAGCCATGCGGGGTGCAACTTCGAAGTATTTCTTCTCATCGAGACCCATCTCCTGATAGGTCGGCACGTTCAAGTCGGCGCAGAGGCGCTCGACTGCATCAGCCGCGAGCTCAGCCGCGTCGAGAACAGACAGGCCCTCCACATTTTCACCCATGGCCTCGGTGATCTTGGCGAACTTGACCGGATCCCCAATCCAGCTGAACCGCATGACATGGGGCAGCAAGACCGCGTTGGATATTCCGTGGGCCACGTGGAAGAACGCACCGATGGGCCGGGCCATGCCGTGAACCAGGGCGACGGACGAGTTGCTGAAGGCCATGCCGGCCAGCAGCTGACCCAGCATCATGTTCGAGCGAGCCGTCTCATTGGAGCCGTCGGCCCACGCCTGCCGGAGGTTGCCGGCGATGAGACGGATGGCTGACAAGGCCCACTCATCGGTGATGGGCTGGGCCTGCTTGCTCACATAGCCCTCGATAGCGTGGGTCAAAGCATCAAGACCAGTGGAGGCGGTCACGCTCTGGGGCATCGTCATGGTCAAGGCCGGATCGTCGATCGCCACATCGGGGATGAGATAGGGGCTGCCGATGAGCATTTTGACGTTGGTGTTCAAGTCGGTAATGATGGTGTTGCGGGTTACTTCGCTCCCTGTACCGGCAGTCGTCGGAACGGCGACCATGGGCAGGGTAGGATTCTTGACCTTGTTCTGGCCCATGTAGTCGGAGATGGAGCCAGGGTTGGTGGCCACCAAGCCGATCGCTTTCGCCGCATCGATGGCGCTGCCTCCCCCGATCGCGACAAGGAAATCGCATCCTTCATCCTTGACGATCTTCAGGCCCGCTTCCACATGCTCATTGGTGGGCTCCTGGTTGACTTCGTTGTAGACAGCCGCCGTCACGTTGGCTTTGGCCAGGATTTCCTTCAGTTTATCCAGATAGCCGAGATCGGTGACCACTTTGTCGGAGACGATCAAGGCCTTCTTGCCCATGCCGCCAACCACTTCGGCCAGCTTCTCCAAGCTGCCCATGCCAGTGATAATCCGTGCAGGCAAACGAATTTCCTTGACTTTCATACCAATCCCCTTCCTTGTTTGTTCTCATCAGGCTCTACTTAGCCGCCTTGTTCAACTTTTCCTGCTTAGGACGGCCTTGGCCGCCGCAACGATGTCATCGACGCTGAGGCCGTACCGGTCCAGCAAGGCTTCATAGGGGCCCGATTCACAGAAGGTGTCCTTGATGCCAACGAACTCCATGGGCACCGGTGCCTCCTGGGCCAGCACCTCGGCAACCGCGCTGCCCAGTCCCCCCATGATGTTGTGCTCCTCCACCGTCACCACGGCCCCCGTTTCCCGGGCAGCCTCCACCAGAAGCTCACGGTCGATGGGCTTGATGGTAGGCATCTCGATCACCCGGGCCTGCACACCTTCCTTGGCCAGCCGCTCGGCCGCCTCCATGGTGCGGGCAAGGGGCACCCCAGCCACGACCAGGGTCAGGTCCGATCCGTTCCGCAGGAGGTTCCCCTTGCCAATGACGAAAGGAGCATCCTCTGGCAGAACGTAGGGCACCTCGGCCCGGCTCAGCCGCAGATACACAGGTCCATCGTAGGCGGCGACCGCCTTGACGGCCTTCTTGGTCTGGTTCGGGTCGGAGACGACCACCACGGTCATGTTCGGCATCGAGCGGACGACCGCGATATCGCAGAGGCTGTGGTGGGTCGGTCCGTCGAAGCTGTCGGACAATCCCCCGTAGCCAGCCCCAACCTTCACATTCAACCGCGGATAGGCGATGGAAGTCCGGAGCTGGTCCCCAGCTCGCAGGCAAGCCAAGAAGCTGAAGGTAGAGACGAAGGGAATCTTGCCGCAAGCGGCTAGTCCCGCTGCGATGTTCATCATGTTGGCCTCGGCGATGCCCACATTGAAAAAGCGGTCCGGATAAACATCACCAAACATCTTGGTGCGGGTGGAACCGGCCACATCGGCATCCATAACCACTACATCCTCGTTTTCACGCCCCAATTCAACTAGGGCTTCACCGAAGGCATCCCGCAGGGCTTTGGCTTTCATTCCTGTCCACCTCCCAGCTCTTCCATGGCCCGTCGGTACTGCTCCTCATTGGGGGGCTGACCATGCCATTGATGGCGGTTCTCCATGAAGGAGACCCCTTTGCCCTTGACGGTGTGCGCAATGATGACGACGCACCGATCCAGGCGACGGGCTTCGGCTAAGGCTTCCACCACCTGGTTCATGTCATGTCCATCGATCTCGAGGACATGCCAATTAAAGGCTTCCCATTTGGCCCGCAAAGGTTCAATGGGCATTATTTCGCTCACCGGTCCATCGAGCTGCACCTTGTTGAAGTCCACGATGGGGATCAGATTATGGGCTTTGAAATGCACCGCGGCCATGGCCGTCTCCCAAATCTCCCCTTCGTTCAGCTCGCCGTCCCCGAGGAGGCAGTAGACCTGATAATCCTGACCGTTTAGCTTCCCCGCCAAGGCCATCCCCAGTCCGGCGGCAAAACCTTGACCCAAGGACCCGCTGGTCATGTCCACGCCGGGTGTCTTCCGCATGTCCGGGTGCCCCTGCAAGTGGCTGCCGACCTGGCGCAGGGTCCAAAGGTCCTCCCTGGGGAAGAATCCCCGGGCGGCCAAGGCCGCATAAAGGATGGGCGCGGCATGGCCCTTCGATGGGATGAACCGGTCTCGGTCGGGATCCTGGGGATTTTGCGGATCGATCTTCATGTGGTGGAAATACAACGCGGCAACGATGTCTGCGGCGGACAAGGAACCGCCCAAATGGCCGCTTTGGGCTCGATAGACCATTTCCAACACATCCCGACGGAGCTGCCTGGCCCGTTCCTTAAGCTCCTGGATTAAGTCCTGGCTGCTCATCTGGCAATCCCTCCTCTTAGTCCACCGGCTGGAGAACCAGCTTCAGGCCTTCTTTGGCCTCAAACATCCGGAAAGCTTCCTCCCACTCGGTCAAGGGCAATACGTGGCTGACCAGGGGCCTGGTTTGCACAAGACCCCGCTCCAAGAGCCGCATGCCCCTATCCCAAGCGCTCCACTTTTGACTGAAGGAGCCGGAGACTTTGACTTCCTTGTAGCAGATCTGCTCAAAGTCGATCTCAATGGGTTTGCCAAACAAACCGATCTGGCCGTACTTGCCTCCCCGCCGCACCAGTTGCAGGCAAAGCCGCGCCCCGCTGGCCGCGCCGGAACACTCCAGCACCACGTCGGCCCCTCGACCTTTGGTCAGATCTTTGATGAGTCCCTCCACGTCGTCTTCTTCAACATTCATCACATAATCCGCCCCGAGGCTCTTGGCCACTTCCAAGCGGTGCTCATCGACGCCCGTGCCCGCGGCCACCACCAGGCCGCCCTCGGCCTTGGCCACCTGCATGGTCAACAGGCCAATGGCGCCGGGACCGGTAACCAGCACCACATCCCCCGCGCTCACCCCGGTCAGCTCCATCGCACCGTGGACGACGCAGGCCAAGGGCTCCGATAGGGCCCCGCCGATGAAGTCCACATTGTCGGGCAGCTTGTGCACCCTAGTCGCCGGCACCACGGTATACTTGGCGAAGGCTCCGTTGAGCCAGTAACCGATCCCCCGCCGCTGCAAGCACAGGTTGTAGGAGCCTGTCAGGCAGTGGATGCAGCGTCCGCAGGTAGAAAAGGTTGTCTCCGCGGTCACCCGCTCCCCCACTTCGATGCCTTCAACGCCTTCGCCCACCTCGACGACTACGCCGGCGAACTCGTGCCCCGTCACCACGGGGAGCTTCATGGGGATGCCGATATTGCCATGATAAGTGTGCAGATCCGAGCCACAAATGCCGGTGGCTTTGACCTCGATCTTAACCTCCCCAAAACCGGGCGATGGCTCGGGAACCTCCCGGATCTCCATGTTGCCTACGCCGCGGGCGTACTTCACCAACGCTTTCATCACAACTCACCTCTATGCTTTTTGTAACAGCGAACGAGCCTTCGACCGGACGTTCTCCGGAGTCAAGCCGTAGGCTGCAAGGAGCTCCTCGTAGCTGTTGGCTGACTGTCCGAAGACATCCTCGACGCCCACCCTCACTACCGACCCTGCGCCGGCGGCGCTTACTACTTCCGCCACTGCACTGCCTAGACCGCCGATGATGTTGTGCTCTTCGACGGTGACAATGCCTGCCGTCTCCCGGGCTGCAGCCAGGATCGCCTCTTCATCGAGGGGTTTGAGGGTATGAACGTTGAGCACCCGGGCGTCGATGCCCTCCTTGGCGAGCAGCTCGGCCGCTTCCAAGGCCACAGCCACCATCGTCCCGGTGGCGGCTAGGGTCACATCTTTCCCCGGCCTCATGACCACGATCTTGCCCAGTTCGAACTTGTAGTCCTCATCGTAGAGGGTCGGTGCGGCGATGCGGCCGACGCGGATGTAGACAGGTCCATCAAGCTCCAGCATCGCCTTCACCGCCTGCTTCATTTCGATGCCGTCGGCCGGACTAAGCACCGTCATATTAGGCAGCGACCGCATGATGGCGAGGTCCGCGATGCTCTGATGGGTCGCTCCATCCCCCGTATCGGTCAATCCCGCACTCGAGCCGCCGATCTTCACATTCAACCGGGGCAGGGCGACCGATTGGCGGATTTGCTCAAAGGCACGGCCCGAGGCAAAAACCGCAAAGGAATTAGCCACCGCGGTCCAGCCCGTCAGGGCAAGGCCTGCGGCCATGCCGATCATATTCTGTTCGGCAATCCCTACTTCAAAGAGGCGTTCGGGGAATTCCTGGCGGAAAAGCTCCCCCATAGTGGACTTGCGCAGATCCGCCTCCACCAGCACAATCCTCTCATTCTCCCGGCCGGCCTCTACTAAGGCCTGGCCATAACACTCGCGCAACTCTAGTTTATCTGCCACAGACGACACCCCCTTCTAGGCCAATTCCGCCAGCGCCTGTTTGTATTGCTCGGTGGTCATTTCGGCATGATGGTAGCCCGCCACATTCTCAGCAAAGGAGACTCCCTTGCCCTTGACGGTCTTAGCAACGATCATCACCGGCTTCTTGCGGACAGTCGCCGCCTCATCCAAGGCATCCAAAATTTGGCCGATATCGTGGCCGTCGATGTTGATCACATGCCAGCCAAAGGCCGCCCACTTCTCCGAGAGCGGCTCCGTCCTCATGGTCTCGGCACAGCACCCGGTGGCCTGCAGTCCATTGTTGTCGAGGAAGGCTACCAAATTGTCCACTTCGAAGTGGGCCGCAGCCATGGCGGCTTCCCAGATCTGGCCTTCATTGAGCTCGCCATCGCCGACGATGACGTAAACCTTGCTGTCTTTGCCGGCCAGGCGCAGCCCCAAGGCCATGCCCACCGCAACGGACAGCCCCTGCCCCAAGGAGCCGGTGCCGGCTTCGATCCCCGGCGTCTTGCGCATATCGGGGTGCCCCTGGGTCATTGAACCGAGATCTTTGAGTTTGTACAGTTCCTCTTGGGGAATGTACCCCAGGTCGATCAAGGCTGCATACTGGGCCAAGGCGGCATGGCCTTTGCTCAGCAGGAAGCGGTCCCGATCCTCCCAATTCGGATCCCCGGGGGAAAGACGCATCGTGTGATAGTAAAGGACGGCAACCATATCAGCGATCGACAAGGACCCGCCGAGATGACCCCGGCGGGTATCGCCAATCATCTCGACGATGCTCCGCCGAATCATCTTAGCCTTCTCTTCCAGTTCCGCAACCAATTTCGGATCAGCCATTCCTTCCACCTCCCATTGTGGCAATCCTACGCAAGGGCAAGCAGGGGATTCTCCAGCAGCTCTTTCACCCGAGCGAGGAACTTGGCGGCCTGCACGCCGTCCAAGACCCTGTGGTCGCCCGTCAAGGTGATCCACATGGTGGGCCGGATGACGACCTCCCCATCGACCACCATCGGCTGCTCCTTTATCCGGCCAACGGCCAAAATCGCACTCTCGGGAGGATTGATGATGGCCGTGAACCGATCCACGCCGAACATTCCCAGGTTGGAGATAGTAAAGGTTCCCCCCTGGAGCTCGTCGGGAGACAGCTTGCCCGCCTGGGCCTTCTTGGACAGTTCTTTGATTTCCCTAGCCACATCCACCAGACGCTTCTGGTTGATGGCCTTCACCACCGGCACCACCAGGCCCGTCTCCGCTCCAACGGCGATGCCCACGTTGATCTCGCCGAGCTGCCGGATCTGGTCGCCCTCCCAACGGGCGTTGATCTGGGGATGCTCCTCTAATGCCCGCCCAACCATATAGGCCAGAATATCGGTGTAGGAGACGCGCACCCCAAGGAGTTCTTCATCCGCGACCAGCTTGGTCCGCAGGGCCGCCGTCTCCGCCATGTCCACTTCCATGGCGATGGAGAACTGGGGAGCATTCTTGACGCTTTCCACCATCCGCTCCGCCATGATTTTGCGGATTCCCTTGACGGGCACCAAGACATCCTCGGCAGCAGGGGCAGCAACGACCGGGACCTCGGCGGGCTTAGCCGCTTTGGCCGCAACATAATCCAGGACGTCCCCCTCAGTGATCCTCCCGCCGGGACCGGTGCCGGGCACCTGGCTGAGTTCTTCCTCGCTCAAACCCTGCTCCCGGGCCACCCGCTTGGCCGCCGGAGAGGCTTTGACCCGCTCCCCGCCCCTGCGGACGGGCGCCTTGGGCTCTTCCGGAGCTGGAGCAGCCGCCGCCGGTTCTGCGGGCTTTGCCGGACCCTGAGCGTATTTGCCCGGCAGGGGTTCATCGGGATCGGTAATGACTGCGATGACTGTCGCCAGGGGCACTGTCTCCCCTTCAGGTACAATGATCTTCCGCAAGACGCCGCTGGCCGGGGACTCCACTTCAACCGCGGCCTTGTCCGTCATAACCTCCATCAAAGGCTCGCCTTCTTGGACAGCATCCCCTTCCTTCTTAAGCCACTTGTTGACGCTGCCCTCCTCCATCGTCAGGCCCAGTTTGGGCATCACAACTTCCGTTGCCAAAACCCTTCTCCTCCTTCACTGCAACATAATTAAGCGAGTACTTCCCGCACCCCGCTGATGATGTCTTCCACGTTGGGAAGGGCCGCATCCTCCAAGATGCGATTGTAGGGCACAGGCACGTCTACCGCGGCTACCCTCTTGACCGGAGCATCCAAGTAGTCAAAGGCTTCTTCCATGATGCGCATGCCGATTTCAGCCCCGATGCCGCAGGTGCGGCAAGCTTCGTGGACAATGACCGCCCGATTAGTCTTCTTGACCGAGCCCACGATGGTCCCCATATCCAGGGGCGCCACAGTCCGGGGGTCGATGACTTCAACGTCAATTCCCGACTCGGCCAATACCTCGGCCGCCGCCAACGCCTCGCCGACCATGCGGGAGGTGGCAATCAGGGTCACATCCCGGCCAGGCCGTTTGATATCGGCGACGCCCAGGGGGATGGTATATTCCCCTTCCGGCACCGGTCCTTTGCGGAAGTACAGGTTCTTGTTTTCCAGAAAGATGACCGGATTATCATCGCGAATTGCCGACTTAAGCAGACCCTTGGCATCGTAGGGGGTCGCGGGCATAACAACCTTCAGCCCGGGGACATGGGCGAACCACGCCTCTAGACTCTGGGAATGCTGGGCAGCATTCCCCCGTCCCCCTCCCCCTTGGGTCCTCACCACCATCGGCACCTTCGCTTTGCCGCCGAACATGTAGCGGATTTTTGCCGCCTGGTTGACAATCATCTCCATGGCAATGGTCATGAAGTCCACGTACATGATCTCGGCAACGGGACGGCAGCCTACGACCGCGGCCCCAAGAGCAGCGCCCACGATGGCGCACTCGGAAATGGGGGTGTTGCGCACCCGCTCACTGCCGAATTGGTCGATCAGACCTTTAGTGACGGTGAAAACCCCGCCATGCCGGCCCACGTCTTCACCGAGGACAAACACGTGGGGATCCCGCTCCATCTCCTCCCGGAGGGCTTCGTTCAACGCCTGAGCATAAGTTATCTCCCTCACAGTGTTCCCACCTTTCTCCTTCTCAAGCCCTCAGGCGTATAAATCCTCTAAAAGGTCTTCCACCAGCGGCTCAGGGCTCTCCTGGGCGAAGGCGACGGCCTGCTCCATCCGCGCCTTTTCCTCGCGGTCGATGGCATCACACTCTTCCTGGGTGAGGATCCCCTCCTTGATGAGGTAGTCCCTAAAGCGGAGGATCGGGTCCTTCTGCTTCCAGGCCTCCACTTCTTCCTTGCAGCGATAAAGGCCGGGGTCGCCGACGGTATGGCCAGTCCACCGGTAGGTAAGGCACTCCAGCAACGTCGGCCCCTTTCCCTCCCTGGCTCTGGCGACGGCATCCCGGGCTGCTTCGTAAACCTGGAAAAGATCATTGCCGTCGACCTGGACGCCGGGGATGCCGTAGGCCGCGGCCCGCTTCACAACCCCATCGATGGCCAGACTCTCCCTGGTGGAGGTGGAAACGGCATACATATTGTTTTCGCAGACAAAGACCACCGGCAGCTTCCAGACGGCAGCCAGATTAATGCCTTCGTGGAAAGCCCCCGTATTGGAGGCCCCGTCGCCGAAAAAGGCTGCTGCCACCCGGTCCTCCCCTTTGATGGTGCTGCCCAAGGCAGCGCCGACGGCGATGGGTATGCCGCTGCCGACGATACCGTTGGCGCCAAGGATCCCTAGGTCCAAATCAGCAATGTGCATCGAACCGCCTTTGCCTTTGCAATAGCCAGTCGCCTTGCCTAATAGTTCGGCCATCATCTTATTGAGATCGCCGCCTTTGGCAATGCAGTGACCATGCCCGCGATGGGTGCTGGAGACGTAGTCATCGGGTCTGAGGGCAGTGCAAACCCCGACCGCCACCGCCTCTTCCCCGAGGTAAACGTGGGTTGCCCCCCGGACCTGGTCTTGTTCGAAAAGCCTTAAGATGCTTTGCTCGAAGTAGCGGATAGCCAGCATCTTCCGCAGCATGACAACCAGGGCGTCCTTGGCAAGCTCCATTGCTCCCCCTCCCTACATAGCCCGTTCGTAAATGGCCTGGATCTCATCCCGGCAAATCCGCCGGGGATTGTTGGCCAAAAGGCGCGTAACTTGGGAGGCGGCATCGGCCAACTCGGGCGCCGCGCTCGGATCGATCCCCACATCCCGCAGGCTGGTGGGGATGCCCACATCCTCGACCAAGGCCTTGATGGCCTCCACTGCCCGCCAGGCCCCTTCCCGCAGGGACAGCCCCTCGATGGGCTCGCCCATTAGCCGGGCCACATTACAAAACTTCTCCAGGTTGGCCAGATAATTGAACTCCATTACATAGGGCAGGAGCAAGGCATTGGACACGCCATGGGGTATCCTGTAGGTGCCGCCTAAAGGATAGGCCAGCGCGTGAACCGCACCAGTCCCCGCCATGCTCAGGGCGATGCCTCCGTAAACGCTCCCCAGAGCCATGTCATAGCGGGCTTCCAAGTCTCCTGGATTGGCCACCACCGTCCGCAGACTCCTGGCGATTCGCCGGATGGACTCGGCGGCAAACAAGTCGGAGTGGATCGAAGCCCTAACGGAGGTATAGGACTCAACAGCATGGGTAAAAGCATCCACGCCGGTGGCTGCAGTCAGGCGCGGCGGCGCCGACAAGGTCAGCTTGGCATCCACAATCGCCACCCGGGCGAAGTTGTAGGGACTGACTACCCCCACCTTCAACTTCTCTTCCTCATCGAGGAAAATGGCATTGGGGGTGACTTCGCTGCCAGTGCCCGCGGTGGTGGGAAGCAAAATCGTTGGCACCGAGGGGTTTTTCACCAGTCCAGTGCCAAAGTAGTCTTTGATCGAGCCAGGGTTGTTGGCCAGCACGCCTGCTCCTTTGGCCATGTCCAGGACGGACCCGCCGCCAACGCCCACGATGGCATCGGGCTTCATCTCCCTGGCCGCATCCCCCAGCTTATCGGCATCCCTGACGGTCGGCTCGGGAGGCACATCATCATAAACAGACAGCTCCCCGCAGCACTTTTTCAAGTCAGCCTCGATCTCTTCCGTCAGCCCGGCCTCCCTGACGCCCTTGTCGGTCACCAGCAGGACTTTCCGGGCATTTAGCTTAGCGACTTCCTCCGACAAACAATCGGAACAGCCGATGCCAGTTATCACCCGCACCGGCAAATAGAAGGTTTGTGGCTCCAGCACGGCTCACGCCTCCTTTACTAATCCATCCACAATCCCCCGTTGACATCTAGACACTCACCGGTCACAAAGCCGGCCTCTTCGGAGACAAGATACAGCACGCCGGCGGCAATCTCCTCCATCGTCCCGTAGCGGCCCAGGGGTATGTTCTGGGTGAGCCTGGCCATCTCCTCTTCCGTCCAGTCGGCGGTCATCTCCGTTGCCGTTGGCCCCGGGGCGACGGTGTTGACGGTGATGCCGTAAGGACCGCAGTGACGGGCCAGGACTTTGCCCATCGCGATGATGCCGGCCTTGGAAGCGGTGTAATGGAGTCCAGCCACCATGGCCCCCATTTTGCCGGCAACGGAGGCGATGTTGACGATGCGGCCCCAACCTTGCTTCTTCATCGCAGGCAGCAGGGCCTTAATAACCAGGTAGGGTCCCTTGAGATTCACCGCCAGGACCCGGTCCCATTCTTCCGGGGGAATCTCTTCCAAGGGGGTAACGGGGCAGATCCCGGCGTTGTTGACCACGATGTCCACCCGACCGAACCTGGCTAGAACCTTATCCGCCATGGCCTTGACATCTTCCTCCTGGGAGACGTCAACCTGCACCGCGAAGGCCTCGCCGCCCATCCCCTCAATCTCTTTGACCGCTGTCTCCGCTTCCGCCAGCAGCAAATCAGCGATGACCACTTTGACCTTCTTCTTGGCCAACCCGAGGGCGATCGCCTTGCCAATGCCCCGACCGGCTCCCGTGACTACCGCCACACTGCCTTCGAGCTTGTATCCCATGCCGATACCTCCTCTAGTCCAGACTCTTCAAGTAGTCCATGGCCACAATCAAGGCCTCCCGATCGCCGAAAGCCCCAGCTTTGGTCACTACCTTGGTGCCGGGAGCCTCCCCATTGAGGAGCCGGCTGTAAGGAATACCCGGCAGGACTTCATCACAGATGGACAGGCCCGGAGCCTGAAGCCGCCGGCACACAGCCAGGGCGGTATCCCCTCCAGTTAGGATGAGTCCGCTGATCGGCGGCCCTCCAAGCACTATCTGGGCGGTCACTTCCCCCAGCCCCGCCGCGATCAGCCGGCTAAGTTCAGCCGGGTCAACGATGGGTGTCTTGCTAGTGCCTGTCATCGTCCCCTCCATGGCCAAGATCACATCGCTCCCCTGACCAAGACCCCGTCTGACCTCCTCAACCAGCCGCGCTATCTCCTGCTTTCGCGACTGTTCATCGCCAAAGGCATCATCTTGGGCCAGGATCAAAGCCACACCGTTTCGCCGGATGGCAGTCTTGACCTGCTCCACCGTCACCTGACTGCGGGTCCCGGCCACCGTCAGAACGGGCAGTCCCTTCGGTGCTCTTTCCTGACCAAGGCCCAACACCCGGGGCAAGATCTCCGCCAAACCTGCAGAGCCGCAGGTCACTCGGGCCAAGTCCATGTCGACGATAGCTTGGGCGGCGACTAGGAGATGCTCCTCCGTGGTCGCGTCGATGACGAAGATGGCCTGGCCGGCCTTCATCCCGTCGCTAATGGCCTTCTTGACTTCTTCGACCCCTGCCAGCACCGTCCCCAAGGGTATATGCCCCACCGGGCGCTGACACTGGCCGGCCAGCAAAGTGGGAATGTGGGACTCGGTGACGGGACTGATCAGATCCCTGGCGATCTCTGTTTGACTGACGGGAACGCCCCTCACTAGATGGAAGCCGCCGACAGTTGTCCGACCCAAAGCTGGCAAGGCAGGGATGAAGAAGGCCGCCTCGGCTCCTGCGGCATCCATGACCCCTTCCAGCTCGGCTCCCAAGTTGCCCCGCAAAGTGGAGTCGATTTTCTTGTAGATGTACTCGATGCCGGCATCTAATAAGATTTTTGCCCCTTGCCGGGCCTTGCTGCGGGCCGTGGCCGGATCATCGGCCCGACTGTCGGTATTGATGACTAACACGTCGTACCCGGCAGCCCCCGCGATGGCTGCTTCAGCTCCGGCCAATTCTAAGATGACCAGGGTGCCCAGTCCCTGCTTGGCAAACTGGACACCCGTATCATTTGACCCTGTTAAATCGTCGGCAACCAGGCCCAGTCTTATCGGGGAGCCATTACACCCTCTTCTTGCCTCTGGCGAACTGGATTGCATAATCAATTGCCTCCTCCAGGCTCTCCGAATTGGCCCTGCCCTGCCCGGCCTTCCCGAAGGCAGTGCCGTGGTCCACAGAGGTGCGGATGATGGGCAGGCCCAAGGTGATGTTGACCCCGCTGACAGACTTGTAGGTATTGGTCTCCAGGTCTAGCTCAAACCCGGCGGTTTTCATGGGGATATGACCCTGGTCGTGGTACATGGCGACGACGATGTCGTACTGGCCGCCGAGGGCCTTAGCAAAGAGGGTGTCGGGGGGCACTGGACCTTCCACATCCATTCCTTCTGCTCTAGCCTCCTCGATGGCCGGGATGATTTCCTTGATTTCTTCATCGCCAAACAGCCCGCCTTCCCCGGAATGGGGATTGAGTCCCGCAACGCCAATGCGGGGCTTTTCGATCCCCAGATCGAGCATGGCATCGTGGGCCAGCCGGATGACTATGCCCACCCGTTCTTTCTTGACGAGGTCGCAGGCCTGCCGCAGTGAAACGTGGGTCGTTACGTGGGCAACGCGAAAATCTTTGTGGGCCAGCATCATAGAGTAGTCCTTAGTGCCCGTCTTCTCAGCGAAGATTTCCGTGTGGCCGGAGTAGTGATGACCAGCCTGGTTCAAAGCTTCTTTGTGGATAGGCCCGGTCACAACAGCATCAACGATGCCTGCCACGGCCAAATCGATGCCCTTGATGATATACTCAAAGGCCGCCTTGCCGCCCATAGCAGCGACTTTGCCGTAGACGAGCTTGTCCATGTCCACATTATCGAGGTCCAACAGATCGATGGTCCCGTATTCGTACCGACCCTGAGCCACATCGTCGATGATGTTGAGCTTCAAGTCGGAACCTACCATTCGCAGCCCATCTTCAATCGGGCCCCGCGCGCCGATGACCAGCGGACGTGCCTCTTCGTAGAACCGCTTCTTCGCCAAGGCCCGAACGGCAATTTCCGCCCCAATCCCTGTGGGGTCACCCATAGTGATCGCAATGATTGGCTTCATGCAGCAATTCCCCTTTCCCCTTGCCTTGTTACAATTTTCCCAAACCAGTTACAGAATTCTCCCCCCCGCCCCCAAATCCTTCATCCAACGGGGGCCAAAAACGCGCCAACAAGCGGCCCTGAATACCGTGAATACAACGAAAGGCCCTCCCACGGCGGGCGCAGCAAGTGAAGTCGTCGTGCATGATGCTGAGAAGGGTTTGCGAACCAAGATGCCTTCACTATTCCGGATTCCAGCCCCCCATACTCTTTTCTGCTCGGAGGGCCGGATTCCTTCGTAGCGGCTTGGAAAATCAGTCCGCAGACATTGGCAATCTATTCGATGGTTTTGTTCCCCCCAAGGGCGAAGACAACCGTATCGGCGGCGATCCCTCCTCACCCGTAAAGGGCCCTGGGCAGGGTAAGGGTCAACCCGGGGAATAGGATGACCAATACCAGGGTTGCGAGCAGCGGGATGAGAAAAATGGCTGTGTTGCGAGCGACCGTCTCGACGGGAACCTTCGCCACGCCGCTTAACACGTACAGCACCGTCCCGAAGGGAGGGGTTAAGACTCCAATGGTCAAGTTTAAGACCATCATGACGCCAAAATGGACCGGGTCGATATTTAGCATTTTGATGATGGGGAGAAAGACTGGAACAAGGATATTTATTGAAGCTACCGTCTCCATGAAACAACCGACGATGAGGAGCAGGATGTTGATGGCGAACAGGATCACGTAGTAGTTGTCTGTTTTTCCTAAGATGAAGCTGGCGACCATCTGTGGAACCTGCTCGCGAGCAAGAATCCAAGCAAAAAGAGTAGCCGAAGCCACGATGAACATGACGACCACCGTTGTCTCCATCGACTCTTTTACGGCTTGATAAAAGCTCGCCAAGGTCATCTCCTTGTAAATGATGCCCAGGATGATTGAATAGAGGGAAGCCATTGCGGCAGCCTCCGTTGGAGTGAAGACGCCGAAGAAGATTCCCCCAAGGATTATGGCCGGGGTCAATAAGGCAAAGAAGGCAGACTTAAATGCACTAATAGTCTGGGAGATGTTCGTCTTGATCGGGGGCGGACATTTGTACCTGTCAGCCATCACGTACACCATAATCATCAGGCTGAGGCCCATCAGCAAACCGGGAATTACTCCCGCCGCGAATAACCGCCCAATGGAAGCCCCCGCTACCACACCATAAATTACCATCGTCATACTGGGGGGAATAATCGGTCCGATGGTTGAAGACGCGGCTGTGATGCCCAAGGTAAACCCGTCATCGTATCCGGCATCCCGCATGGCCTTGATTTCAACAGCTCCCAGGCCTCCCGCATCGGCAATCGCGGCCCCAGACATACCCGCAAAGATCACGCTAGCCACTACGTTCACATGCCCTAAGCCGCCTTTTACCGACCCCACTATACTCTCGCAGAAATTGAATATGCGTGTCGTCACACCACCTGTATTCATGAGGTTGCCGGCAAAAACGAAGAAGGGGATAGCCAACAGACTATACGTATTGGGTCCGGACACCATGCGCTGAATGGCCGTAAAGCTTGGAATGCTCGGTTCCATAATTATGTACAGAAGAGATGGAATTCCGATGGCTAAGGATACAGGCAGGCCAATAATCATTAGCACAAAGAGGGAGATAATTAGGAAGGCCAGCATATCGAGTTACTCCTTTCCAGGCATAGCCGATATATCGGTCTTGACTTGTTGTCCAATTGCCTCAAGCTCCCGAACCAGAAAAAGAGCAGCTCCGATGACAACCGAAATATAAAGATAAAACTGGGGAATTTGCATCGCCTGGGATCGGAAACGCCAAGAGCGGTTAGCCAGAACGTAGCCGAAGTATATCAATTGCCCCAAGAAGCCCATGGTTAGGACCTGCTTCATAATCTGCAATACTTGTTGTCCTGTCTTCGACAGTCTCTTGTTGATTATCTCGTAGACAATTTCGATCCTGATATGCGCCTTCTGCTTCCGGGCGTAGGCAGCCCCGATGAAGGTCAACCAAACAAAAGTGTATCTAGCCATTTCTTCGTTCCACGCAAAGGTAATTCCAAAGAGGTACCTGGTGAACACCTGCATGCTCATGAGGATAAATATCAGGAGGAAGAAAAAAACACATACGTACTCCTCGAAGTTGTCGACTAGCCTTTTCAACAGTCCCTCGCCCCCCCGGCATTCTGCTGAGTTGACTCCCAACGCGGCGACCTTTCCAAGCACGGGGAGCCGATAGCTCCCCGTGCCACTTGAATCAAAACAGTCTCTTCGGGGCTATGGTGAACGACGCTTCCTGACTGCTACTTGATTGCGCGGATTCGCTCGTGCAGGTCCTCTCCGTAAGCCGCCCACCAATGCTTGAATTGTTCGGCCATATTTCCAGCTTTGGCCACAAAGGCGTCCACATCGGGCTCAATAATGGTCACGCCTTTGTCCTGGAAATAGGCGATCAATTCTTCATCCTGCTGCTTCATGAGATCAGCCACATAATACGATGCCTCAGAAAAGGCAGCCAAAATGATCTGTTGCTCTTCCTCCGACAACCCGAGGAAGATGTCATCGTTCATCAAGAAGTAGCAAGCGTTGGTTACGTGCCGCGTCAAATTGATGTATTTCTGCACCTCGTAAAAACGCATCGCGTAAATGGCCGACAAGGGGTTTTCCAGCCCGTCTACAACTCCTTGCTGCAGAGCCATATAAGCCTCAGCATAGGCAATTGGCGTTGGCTCCGCGCCTAGAGCCTTGGCATACTCGATGCAGACATGCTGCTCAGGAACCCGCAAGCGAAAGTCCACTAAGTCATCCGGTGTTCTGATGGGCTTGTTTGAGGTGATGTGTCTAATCCCAAATGTCGACGCCCCAATAGCGCGAACACCTAATTCTTGTCTTAGGCCCTCGAGCAGTTGTTGGCCGATGTCGCTCTCATTGAATGCCATGACGTGGTCGATATCTCGGAAAATGTAGGGCATTTCAGCCACATAGATCGGTCGATACAAGTTCCCAATTTG
>LSQX01348518.1_pt1 | contig 23728 bp, 22 predicted proteins | sample 654561 | NCBI WGS metagenome assembly LSQX01 (sample SAMN04489861, study PRJNA283612) | anaerobic digester metagenome | isolation source: 4 biogas reactors fed with cattle manure at either 37C or 55C with and... | place: Denmark: Kongens Lyngby | collected 2014
CTCTTGAATAAAGCGAATCCAACTAGGCTGGACAGCTTTTAACCATGCCTGCTGCTCTGATTCGGATAAATCCTCGGTCAGTGGCTGCGCTTCTAATAAACTCGTTGTCATCAATACAGCATGAGGAAATCGAGCTGACAACACCTTTAGCACTTCATCAGCAGCCTCAATATCCTCTGCTTTAGCTGAGCGAGCTAAGACAATAAATAGTTGAGCAATATTAGCCTGTTGTTTTGGCTGGTACTTTTTGTTAATGATAAATTTTGCCATCGACTTAATTTCTATCCTGTAGTGATAATTTTTTGGAATAACAGCTATATAATAAGGTTATTACGCTAAAATTCAACTCAATTTTTAGGATACACAATGTCTGACAGTTTAAAAGATAAGATTTCTAACGCTACTAAAGACGCCATGAGAGCTCGTGACTCAGCTCGTTTAGGCACATTGCGTTTATTACAAGCAGCGATTAAGCAGCGTGAGGTTGATGAGCGCATCGAGCTTAGCGATGAGGACATAGTAGCTATTATTGATAAGCAAATTAAGCAGCGCAAGGAGTCTATTCAAGCTTATGAAAGTGCAGGTCGTACTGATACCGCTGCCGCAGAACAAGCAGAAATAGATATATTAATTGAGTTTATGCCTGAGCAGGCTAGTGCCGAAGAAGTATCAGCTTTAATCGAAGAGGTACTAGCTCAATTAAGTGTTGACGGAGTTACTGGTGGTGCAGCCATGGGTAAGGCGATGGGTATCATTAAGCCTAAATTAGCTGGTCGTGCCGATATGTCTGAAGTATCTAAGCTTCTAAAAGCAAAATTGATGTCTTAAACTCAAAACAAGCTTAACTGAGAGTCGACAGCTTCTTTACTTAAAAATTGGCTAATGCCAATACCTGCTAAGCGATAAAGCTGTGACTTCTCAGTGGGACTCAACTGCTCTAATAGACTCTCTGCCTGCCTCAAAATTTCATCTGCCTCATGCAATACATGCGAAAGTGTAATTGAGCGCGTCATCACTCTAAAGTCCGCTGTTTTTAAGCGCAAGGTCACACAGCAACCAAATTGCCCCTTACGTTGTGCCGAGGAAGCCACTTTTTCGGCCAAAACCGGCAAAGCTTCTGCAACCTCTCTTATCGTCAAATCACGCATAAAGGTATTTTCGGAAGAAATCTGCTTAGGTTCACGATTTGGCTTAACCGGTCGCTTATCCACGCCCTTTGCTAATTGATAAAGTCGATAGCCATAACTGCCAAAATGATGGGTTAATTCGCCTAGGCTTAAGGTCGATAAATCACTAACTGTAAACACCTTCAGCTGATGCAGTTTAGCTAAAGTCACCTTGCCCACACCAGGAATTTTCTGCACTGGCAGTGGCAACAAGAATTCCATCATTTTTTGAGGGGAAACGACCTTGATACCATTCGGTTTATTCCAGTCTGAAGCAATTTTTGCTAAAAACTTATTAGCCGCTACACCTGCCGATGCTGTCAATCCAGTTACTTGAAAAATCTCTTGACGAATTAATTGCGCAACCTCTGTCGCTATCGGTATTTTCAGCTTATTATCTGTCACATCCAAATAGGCCTCATCTAATGATAGAGGTTCAATCTGATCCGTATGCTTTTTAAAAATCTCATGCACTTGCCTTGATACCGCACGATACTTTTCGAAATTTGGCGCCAAATAAAGCGCTGATGGGCATAACTGCTTAGCCTTAGTCGCTGACATCGCGGAATGAACACCATACTCCCTTACCTCATAAGAGGCCGCACAAACAACTGAGCGCTCTCCTTCCCAAGCAACCACCACAGGCAGACCCTTTAGGTCGGGCCTATCTCGCAATTCAACTGAGACATAAAACGCATCCATATCAATGTGAATAATTTTTCGCATCGTATCAAAGAAGCCCATCACTGCAACAAACAAAAATATACACTACAATAATCAGTCATCTTGATTAATTAACAATTAATAGATAATAGACATACTTTCGGAGTATAGTGCATGGGTAAAATCAAACAAATTCTCTTTATTTTAGCAGCTGCAGCATTTCTAACTGCTTGTTCCGGTCAACACCCAGATAGCTATCAAGGTCCTGCCGCTCCTCAACCACAAGACCTACCACCACCAACCAATCTTTTGAATGAGTAATATCAGCCCATGCAAAACTACTTAACCAGTACTTTTAATCGTTATCTTGAATACGTCGATGATGAAACTAGAGAAAATATTGGTATAGAGATACTCTGCAGCTTTGAAGGTACTCAAGTCTTTTTAAGCTTTGTCGCCGCCGCAACTGACTACGAGCTAATTCCAGAGTTGCTACCCGAGGAGCGCTTTGAGAACGGCTCTGTTCACGTCAGCGAGTTGCTCCAAGACACTGATCTTAATGATGAGATTGAGACTATTTTAAGTAATGCCACTGAGGGTGACACCTTAGTCTTTTTCTGCGAATCAACCGAAGTGATTGAACGCGCTTTAGAATCTCTCGCCTATAGTAACCACTAGCAGATTTTATGTTAGAGCTTAGCATAAACGCTAAGCTCTAATAACAAACAGAACATCTAGCGAGACCAACCCTTGTACTCATTAATGTAACTATAAGCACTAATAATTTCTTGCGTTTTTTCATTAGCCATTTCAATTAAGCCCTCCGGCAAGTTTTGACCTGCTAACTTATCGGGGTGATATTGATTGATAAGTTTACGATAAACTCGTTTTAACTCATCTTGTTTAACATCTTCGGTGACTCCTAAAGTAGCTAACGACTCTGCTAGCTTAGATTTAGTCGCTCTACCCCAACCACTACCATCTTGACTGCCTGAAGCACCTTGATAAGAGTGATTTTGTTGACTCCTTCGATGACTACCGCTAGAACTAGCACTTTGTTCAAACTGGGCAATAAAACTTTCGAAGGACTCTTTCCTAGCACCGGTTAAGGTGAATAGCTCTCGAATAATCTCTTTTTCAGAAGCAATAATACGTCCATCTAAAATAGCCGCACCTAAGCAAATGTCAAAGAACATGCGCTGAAAATTTGGGAAAGCAATAAACTGTTTTTTTAATTCAGCGACTAAAACAGAGATAGAAAAATCAGCCGCTTTGCCTTGATTAAAATACTTTCTGGCCTCAACACGCAAAGCCTCAGGCAAGCGCAGCTGATTCATTACTCCATTCGCCAAATCAATATCTCTATCCCTGACAACACCTTTAGCTTTAGCTATGCGACCCAAACATAAAAATAGTGCCGCCACATAAAATGAAATGGGCGTAAAAACCTCATTAGGAAAAATAGTCGAGCGTATATGACCCTTGGCAAAATCATAATGACCACCGCTTTGTCGTGACTTACCCCAACTCGACTCCCCCCAGGACTGCCTCTCTTGAGAATTAGCCTGCTGATTACGACGCTTAATATAACGCCACAAATAAGAAGTCACAATGGCCGCTAACAAACCTATCCAAAAACTATCATAAGTTTGAGCAAAGTATAAAAAAACAAAAAAATAAACAAAAAAACGCATAAAGGCCAAGCAATTTCATAATAAAGAACTTATCCACTCGTCGGCAGATAAGGTAGGTCTTCTATTTTACCTAACTTTAAAATAATTTAGTCTAGTCCAATGCTTTCTTTTTGGCACGACAGCTTGTTTATGACTTTCTATCAGCTCAGTTAAGTACTGAAACTTATGATGCTTAGCTAACTCCTCAATAAAGACTGACTTTGTCGCTTCGCTATAACATAAATACACCTGCCTTCGAGCCCTTGTTAATGCAACATAAAATAAACGCCGCTCCTCGGCAAAAGGAAAATCCTCAGGCATTGGCAAAAAACTTTCAACTAACTTATCACTGACCTTTTCAGAGGGGAAGCCAAACTCTCCACTATTCATCTCCAATAACAGTACATAATCAGCTTCATTGCCCTTAACACTATGCACTGTACCTTGCAAAAGATCAAAATCAGGAAATTTACAGGCATAAGCCTTAAGCTCCCTAGGGTTCAGTAAAAAATGATGAAAGCGCGATAAAATTAAAACCGTAACTCGTTCCTGCTGAATAGCCTCAGCACATAGCGCGGTCTCTTGTTGGATCACTGCCAATACACTAGCTAGCCAATTTTTTTGCTTAATCTGTTCTAAGGGACATAAAACTAATGGATTGCTATGTCCTTGATGGCCATACAAAGACTTTTTGGACTGCCTACTGTTTGCCAATACAAAGCGACTTGATTCAGCACTTAACACCTCACCAAATCTAAAGGTATGACTTAAAGCATAACGCCTAACCTCGCCAAAGTAGCGCTCAAATTCAGTAGTAAAACGCAAGTCTGAACCAGCAAATCGATAAATAGCCTGCCAGTCATCACCTACACAAAAAAGCCGAATACTTGGCCGCTGATGCCTCATTGCCTGAATTAAAGCAGCACGATGAGAAGAAATATCCTGAAACTCATCAATCATCACCTCATCCCAAGGCACTTTAAACTGACCTGAGCGAAGATACTCTGTTGCTAACATAATCATCTGCTCAAAATTAATACGGTTAGACTTAAGTAAGTGCTCCTGATAAAGGCTCCATATAGGCTCTAATAGTGCATTAAGCAACCGCCCCTCTAACCCCAACAGTGGCTCCAAATCCGGCCAGGATAGCTCATACATAGACAATGGTAGCCAACGACAAAGCTGCTCCACTAGCAACTCACAATGATAGCCAGAACGACCTAACCTAAGGCGCTTAGACCGAGCATCTTTAACACATTGAAAGCTACTAAATAACTCACAAGACTGCTGATAAAAGCTCTCAATATCACTACCCAAAAATAACTCAATACACTTTGTTTGGTGCAGTTCATGAATAAGCAAAGCCTTTTGTCGGTATTCGAGCTGTTCCTCAGATAAGGCACTTTCAGCAGAATCATAAATCTCCAGATAAGTATCTTGAAGTGGTAGATAAAAGCATGGTTGGTATGATTTAGACTTGCTCCACCGATGCGGCTTGGGATAATGCGCCTTATATAAATAGTCAATTTTCAACTGATACAGTAAATTAGCGCAAACTAACTCTGCACGATTTTGGACATACTCATCATTTAAACTACGAAAAAACTCATTATTAAGCACTGTCGCTGCTGAGGCCATCGTTGATACACTTAGCCACTTATAATAAGCCGCTAAATAGTCTGAATCACTTAGGCAAAGCCCAAAGAAACCTTGACGTATAAAGCGCTCCATCGCACTAGCTTCACTCAACTCAGTCAATTGAGGTAGCGTGCCCTTAACCGTACTAACAATAAATAAGCCAAGACTATGAAATGTATTGACCTGTACAGTTTCAGCCGCTATAGGCAACAAAGTATCAATACGCTCCCGCATCTCTGCCGCTGCCTTACGGGCAAAAGCTAACATTAAAATACTGGGGGACTGCAAGTCCAGCAATTGCTTTAAATAGGCTAAACGGCCAATTAAGGTTCTGGTCTTACCCGTACCTGCACCCGCTAAAACAAGCGTTGACAAAGCGTCACTTGAGGCTGCAGCTAACTGCTCTTTACTAAGCGACTCTAAAATCTCTCGGCTTTGCTCTGAACAATTTTCAATGGCTTGATCATCTAAATCCACTTTATACACTACTGTCACATTTACTAAAAATTTAATGTCGTAAATACAGCTTAACCAAAAGCAAATAACTGAGTAGCAAAATGGCTGAAATTATCCAGCTCAAAAAAAGCCTGCCAGTAAAAAACTGACAGGCTTTGTAAAAACGTAAATTTTAAAGAGGGAGATCTCCCCAACTACACAAACTATTGAACAGAGCGAGTTAAATCCTCAACAGGCGCACCAGGTTGAGTCTGGGTTGCGGGCATAGGTGACGGCGTAACAGCGGAGTCACTCGATTGCTGAATAACTTGACCATCAGGACCGATAACAGTACTTTGACTCTGATTTAGCACTGTACCCTCAGGAACTTCACGAGTTGAAAGATTTTGTTGAGCCGCTTGCTCGGGTGTCACCTGAAACGTAGTTTCAGTAATACGTAAAGTAGGTTCAACATACATATCTTGAGACTTAGCCCAAGATGAACGGTAATCTTCTCCCTCATTTTGAGCTACTGCAACACCGCTCACCATCATAACTGACAATCCTAGAAGTAATGCTTTCTTCATAAAAAACTCCTTTGTTGAGTATAAAGATAAATTAATTTACAAGTTAATCAATATTACCAAGGATTGATATAAGCAAGTGATACAAAATGTTATGCATCACACTTATCTAAACCCTTAACAGACCCGATACATGCTTATTATGTCATTACTGTGCATTACTCTATGATTTCAGCTTCACTCCTGATAAAATCCTATTATTCTGATTAGAAGGTGCTTAGGATTCTAAATATGAAATTAAAAAAATTACTACTACTCGCAATTCCTGTCATATTATCTGCTTGTGCAAGCAAAATTGATGTAAGCAGTCATAACTCCTATGGTCTAAAATGCTCTGATGGTGCCTCATCTGCTCCTAACTGGGAGGCTTGTCAAAGCAATGCGGATAGAGTTTGTTCACCACTAAAGGCTCTTAACCTTCAGCAACATGCTCCGACCGGCTCTGGCTCAGCAGATGACTCATACTTCATAACCTTTAGCTGCCAATAGTGCCCACTCCCTAGCAGCTAATAAAAAAGCGGTAAGTATTAGTTTACTTACCGCTTTAAAATTATGGTAATGGCTGCGTACTCAACCACTGTATAAGTTGCTGTTGAAGCTGTTGGTTAGCATCAGCAAAGGCATTCACTACAGCTTCATCAGACTCAGCAGACAAAGCAGCGCGAGCAGTAAAGCTTGCTGTCTTATAGGCTTGAGAGCGAGCCTTTAAGCTAATTAAAGTAGCGTCTATACTAATAACCGCTTCAGCAGGCTGAACAGAATAATCCATTTGAAAGTCCTGTAAATCACTGCGTAATGAGTAATCACCCACCCCAGTGCCATCATTAATAACCGCGCTATAAATATTCGCTCGACGCAAGCTACTAATCAGACTATCCCTAAATACAATAGGACCCAAGTCATCCCAACGAATACCTTCCATCACGGCTAAGCTATGCTGAGGCGTCATGACAACTATACGGTTAGTATCTAAATAACTAATCGCATAAGGAGTGGCAACACTCAATACTTTATCAACGGCTACCGTACTATGTCTTTGGACATCACGCTGTGGTAAGGGGTAAACCGTCATTTGAGGCGCTTTGGGAAAAATTGAACAAGCTCCAAGCAAGAGTACCAATGAGCTTACTGTCAATAGTTTAATAAATGATTTTCTTACCATGGTTTATATTCCTCTAACGGCTCACCTTCTAAAATAAAGCGTCCCGGACTTTCTGAAAAACTTCTGAGCAGATTATTAAATGTCGTCATACCACGTTTAAACTCATTGAGCGCTGGGCCAACCTGCTCTAAACCATCTAAACCTGTTAAAAGTCGCCCCTGAGAATTATCAACCAATACTTTAATATTCTGAGCTGCCAATTTTACTGAGTCTAAAGCAATCACCATTGAGTCTAGTGCCTTGGCCCCTTGCTCATTGACTAAATTATTTACCTCGGCATTAAAATCTTTAAATAAATTAACGGCAGCATTAGCATTTGAAAGTAGCTGATCGGCGTCACGAATAACGGATTGAATATGATCACTTTCTTGAGCCACTGACGAAGTAACAACCTCGACATTCGATAATATTTGACTAAAATTGTGAATATTTTCTTCGCTTAAAAGATCTGAAACCCCGATTAAGCTTTCACTCAAGCTGGTGACTATCCCCTCACCACTAGAAAACAGCTGCGATAACGGCGAGGGTGTCGCATAAATAATTGCTCTATTGTCACGCGTACCATTTAAAATCTTGGCCTCTTTAGTGCCTCCAGAGAAGGCAATTATTGATTGGCCAGTAATGCCGACAGTCGACAACATAGCTGTGACGTCTGCATGAATATCAATACCATCTTGGATTTTAATATAGGCATTGACAAGATTGGGGTTAGATTGAAGCTCTAAGTGCTCAACCTCACCAATTTTCAAACCACTATAATCAACTGAGCTACCATTAGATAAACCACTAACACTTTCATTAAACTGCACAATATAATATTGCCAGTTATGAGCGGCAGTAAATTTGCCTAATACAATCACTGCAACCACAATACCTATACTAACTATTACGGTAAATAAACCGATTAAAATATGTCTTGCTTTTGGCTCCATACCCTACCTTTACAATCTATCTAGTTGGAGTGTGCGAAGTATATGCTGCACGACCTCGAGGGCCGTTAAAATACTCTTGAATCCACTCATTATCGACCTTTTTTACTTCCTCAATTGGCGCTGAAATTAGCACTTTTTTCTCTGACAATACGGCGATCTTATCGCAAGCTGTATATAAAGTATCCATATCATGAGTGACTAAAAAAATTGTCAACCCTAAAGCATCTCTTAAGGTTTTGATTAACTCATCAAACTTAGCTGCACCAATAGGATCCAAGCCTGCTGTAGGTTCATCTAAAAACAAAATAGCTGGGTCTAATGCTAAAGCACGCGCTAGGGCTGCGCGCTTAACCATCCCACCCGATAACTCAGAAGGATAGCGATCTGCAGCGACTGCAGTCAATCCAACTAAAAAAAGCTTCATAATTGCCAAGTCTTCAGCTTGAGCTCTCGGCATACCCAACTGCTCAATCAAAGGAAAAGCAATATTTTCTTTAACCGTTAGTGATGAATAAAGAGCACCTTGTTGAAATAAAACGCCCATTTTACGATCTATCTCTATGCGCTCTGATTTAGATAGCTTGGATAAGGTTTTGTCAAATATCGTGATCTCACCGGCTGCTGGTGTAATTAATCCCACAATAGAGCGTAACAAGACTGACTTACCCGTCCCAGAACCCCCTACCACACCAACTATATCACCCTGATAGATATCTAGATCCAAATTATCATGAACCACGTGCGAACCAAACTGATTACGCAAACCTCGAACCTTGATAACCACCTTACGCTGCCGCTCTGAAGGCCTAGCAGCTAACAACTGACTTGTTGCTTCACTCATAACTACCAGCCCATTTTCATAAAGAACATTGCCATCATAGCGTCAATCAAAATCACTAAGAAAATACACTTGACCACACTACTTGTCGTACGTCGGCCCAAGGACTCGGCACTACCTTGAACTCTAAAACCTTCTAAACAACCAGTTGTTGCAATAATTACAGCAAAGATAGGAGCCTTTGAGAGCCCCACGATGAAGTGACGTAAACCGACTTTATCGATCAATACATCCATAAATAATGTAGGTGAAATGCCAAGCATAAAGTTTGATACAGTCATGCCACCAAGGATGCCCGCAATAATAGCAATAAAAGTGAGTAGTGGCATACTGATCATCAATGCAGTAACACGGGGTAGCACCAACATATTTAATGGCTCAACTCCCCCTACCTTGAGTGCATCGACCTCCTCATTTAGACGCATCGAGCCGATATGTGCAGTAAAGGCACTAGCTGTACGACCAGCAATTAAAATAGCGGTAAGAAGCACTCCAAACTCACGCATAAAGGCAAAACCAACTAAATGCACAGTGAAGAGAGTTGCACCAAACTGCTCTAGCACGCTCGCCCCTAAAAAGGCAATCACCGCACCTACTAAGAAGTTCAATAAGAAAATGATGGGCACTGCTTGCAGACCACTCGAATCCACATGGGCTACTACCGATGTAAAACGCCACTTATTCGGCTGAAAAAAGGTTAGCAGCATGTTTTCTGTGATCGAACCAAAAAACGCTAACCAACTGATAGCCTCTGTTTTGGCATCAATAGTACGACGGCCTAAGTGATCAAAATATAAAGCGATAGCACTGTGTTTTTTGTTGCTTTGTTGCTGTTGCTTAGACTCCTCAAAACTCTGTAATACCGCCAATAGCAAATTACGGAAAGCCGAAGGCAAGGAAGCATCCTGCTCTAGCACCACCTTAAGGCGCTCCTCTCCAACCATTTTGATTAAAAGGTAAGCACCATTGGTATCCATCTGAGTTAGCTCAGCAAAGTCGAGAGTCTTAGTCGCTGAAAGCGCTTCATTCAAGCTATTTTGAATGCTTTGAAGCTCTTTATAGTTTGCTAAAATCCAATCGCCAGTAATGGACAACTGCGCTTGTTCAGTGCGCTTGAAATATGAAGAAGCTGTAACCAATCCTTTAATGTCCAAAATGTTTAACTGATTATATTAATTAAAAACATGAGCCAAGCAACTAGCACCCAAGCATTTTATTGTTTCTTTAAATACAGAAAAGCACCCTAATTGTAAAACAATTAGGGTGCTTAATTAAATGATTATAGAAGAATTAATTAATTACTCGGTTGCCAACGTCTTGGAACCATCTGTATGCCATTTGAAGACATCAAAAACGAACTCGGTCAAGTCGCCTTGCTCAGTCCAGCTAATATCGCCCAACACGGTAGACACTGAATTCTCATGTAACCAATCTGCTACCTTCTCAGGGTCAGTAGAGTTAGTTTGCTCAATCCCCTTAAGAATAGCTTGCGTCGCTGCATAAGCGGTTAACTGGAACGCACCTGAAGGGTTACGACCCTTATCCTTAAAGGCCTGAACAATCTCCGCGTTTTCAGGAAGAGATGAGTAGTCTGACGGTAAAGTAACCAACATACCCTCTACAGACTCACCAGCAATCGCGTTAACATCCGGGTTACCAACACCTTCTGGACCCATAAACGGTGCGCTAAAACCTAACTCACGTGCTTGACGCAGTAATAAGCCCATCTCTGGGTGATAACCGCCAAAGTAAACGAAATCAACATCACTAGAACGTAAACTGGTTAGAATGGCTGAGTAGTCAGATTCGCCTGCGTTAACACCCTCAAACATCACGACATTGATCCCCGCTTTTTCAGCCTCGTCTCTCACTGAAGCAGCAATACCCTGACCATAGGACTGCTTGTCATGCAGTACAGCTAAACGCTCAGGCTTAGCCACATTAACAATGTACTCTGCAGCAGCCGGACCCTGTTGATCGTCACGACCAATTGAGCGGAAAATAAAATGAAAGTCCTTACCATCAGTAATTACTGGACCAGTACCTGAGGGAGTGATTGTAACAACGCCGTGCTCATCTAAAATGCTAGCAGCCGCTACAGTGGCTCCTGTACATACAGGACCAACAACAAAGCCAATCTCTTGGTTAATAATATTGTTAGCAGCGATAGGTCCTTGCTTAGGCTCACACGCATCATCTACTCGAACAATTTCAAAGGTATCACCATTGATACCGCCTGCCTCATTGACCGTTTCAATGGCGGTAGTCATGCCCTCAAGTACCATATCCCCATATTGAGTCAATGGACCTGTAATTGGGCCAACAAAACCAATCTTAACCACATCAGCTTGTGCTGACGTGGCTACACCGAATGATAATGTTGCTGCAGCAAATAATGCTGATAAACGGAATGCTTTTCTCATAATAAGTCGTCCTCCAACCAGTTCACTTATACTTAAACTAATAAAATCTTTAAATAACTAGTAGCATACCTGACTAATAGAAGAAATTACACTCAGTAATAACCACTAAAAAGACGACCTAAACAAGAAGTTATGGCCAAACCTGACTGAACTCTTGGTAATCAGGACGATCTTTTTGTGGTGTTGGAACTCGTGGGGTTCCAATTGCAATAAAGCCTTGGAAGCGATAGTCCAAAGGATCAAAGCCAAGTGCCTCTTGAAACTCCTCGATATAGGTGGCGATACCAGTACTCCAGAAAGCACCATAGCCTAAGAAATGACTAGCATTTAAAATTTGCGTCATTGCCGCGCCAGTCGCTAAGTACTGCTCTACCTCATCAATCTTATGAGTCACTTGATGATTGACTTGAGTGGCTACAGCAATAATAAGTGGCACCTCATAAAGCCAAGCTTTTGAAGACTTAAGCTTCTCTTCATCAAAAGGACTATCAGAAGCTTGGCGAAACTTATAAGACAAGTCTGCAAACTCTTTAATGGCTTCTTGACCACGGATAATCTTAAAACGCCAAGGCCGAATTGCTCCATGATCCGGAGCTGTCATCGCTGCACGGAGAATTTTATCTAAGTCCTCATCAGAGGGACCAGGACCATGCACTAACTTCATGGAATTACGCTTTAAAAGCAAATCAATTGCAGCGGCTGAATCAACCATAAATACCTCCAAAAAACCTATTTAGTGATTACTTGACTCTTAAAAGAGCTTTCATATCACGGACCGCTTTTTCCCAACCATCAAAAATTGATTGAGCAACAATAGCATGACCAATATTTAGCTCGCTAAAACCACCCAAAGCAACTATATCCTGGACATTTGTGTAGTTTAAGCTATGACCTGCATTAACCCTAAGACCCAACCCTAGACCTGCTACCATCGCAATACGAATTCGCTCTAACTCCTTAGCAACGAGCTCATCTTTAACTGGGGCCTTTTCACTATCCATGGTAATGTCAGTGGCATCGGCGTAATTACCAGTATGTATTTCAATAACAGTCGCGCCAGTTTTGGCAGCCGCTTCAATTTGCTGCTCGACTGGATCAATAAATAGTGAAACTCGAATACCTGTATCTTTTAGGCGCTGAACTGCGTGTTTGATTTCATCAAAATGGCTAATCACATCCAAACCGCCTTCCGTAGTCAGCTCTTCGGCCCTTTCAGGTACTAAACACACATCTTGCGGCTGAATATCAAGAGCAATATTGAGCATTTCGTCAGTAATCGCACACTCTAAGTTCATGCGGGTCGTAAGTAGTGGACGAATTTTGTATAAATCAGCGTCTTGAATATGGCGACGGTCAAAGCGTAAATGCAACGTAATGGCATCTGCACCTGCTTGCTCAGCCAATAAAGCAGCACGAACCGGGTCGGGATATGCAACATTACGCTGCTGACGCAGCGTTGCTACGTGATCAATATTTACACCTAAATCCATTATTACTCCAACAAAAGATAACAAATTAAGAAAAAGCCTAAGAAGAAGTTTTCTTAGGCTTTTGAGTATCTACATATTATGCACGAAATCAATAAGCAACTTAGTTAATCTCGCTGTTTAGTGCTTCTTCACTTAGTTGCAAATCATTTGCAGTCACTGTCGTCTCAGTCCAACCACCACCTAACGCTTTATAAAGCTCTAAACGATTTTGTAAGGACTCTAAACCGACTTGAAGAAAGTTCTGTTGCACATTAAACAACTCAATCTGTGCCTGCTGTACAGACAAGAAATTATCAATTCCAGCATCGTAACGTTGCTCAGAAAGACTTAATGTCTGGTATGCAGCCGACTGCTGCTCACGAAGCGCATCAAGTTGAACCTGATAGGTTTGCTCACCACTTAGCGCATCCGATACCTCACGGAATGCCTCTTGAATGGTTTGCTCATACTCTAACACCGAGATTTCCTCGCGGATCTCAGCTAAATCCAAGCTATTTCTCAATGAACCTGCGGTAAATATAGGCACAGTAATACTAGGATTAAATGCCCAGGTTTCGGTTTGACGGTCAAATAAACCACTGAAATTCGGGCTAAGTGTACCTAGCAAACCTGTCAAAGAAATATTCGGAAAAAACGCGGCACGAGCAGCACCAATTTGAGCATTAGCCGATCTCAGGTTGTGCTCAGCTGCAATAATATCCGGACGTCTAACTAATAAAGTCGAAGACACTCCGGCAGGAATCTCGCTGATTATATTATCTGAGCCAAATGGAACAGGTTCCGGCAATGTCGCAGGCTGTGGCTGGCCAATTAAGACATCAAGCGCATTAGAGGCTAGCTGAACCTGACGATTCGCTGCTGCTAACGCTGCCTTAGCGCCCTCAAGTGTTGTACGCGCTTGATTGCGTTCTAGAGCGGAGGCTACGCCAGCTTGATAACGTCGATTAACTAGGTCATAAATACGCTGATGAGAAGCAATCGTATTGTTTGCTAAATCCTGCGAACTCTGCGCTGTGCGCCAAGCAAAATAGGTTGAGCTGATCTGAGCAATCAGGCCAATTTGCATACTTTTACGCGCTTCCTCAGTAGCTAAGTACTGCTCAAAAGCGGACTCGCTAAGACTACGTTTTCTACCCCATAAGTCCAACTCAAAAGCTGTAACACCTAAGCCTGCAGCATAGCTTCGATTAATACTGTCCTGACCGGGAGTACGCATATCTGGCGGTAAGCGCTGAGCATTTTGCTCAGCTGTAGCACCGATATGAGGCAAAAGATCGCTACGTTGAATACCATACAATGCACGAGCCTCCTCGACACGCTGAATGGCAATCAACATATCTCTGTTATTTTCTAAGCCCAAGTCAATCAGAGCACGCAAGCGTGGTTCCTGAAAAACCTCTCGCCAACCTAAATCAGCACCACTTAGAAGCCCTTCTTGGGCTTCTGAACCGGCAGCGTTATAGGTTGATGGCACCGGAGCATCCGGTCGCTCATATTTAGGATTTAATGAGCAAGCCGCTAACATCAGACTTAAACTAAGTATAGATAATTTTTTCACGAGCTACTTACTCCTCATTCTTTTTGTTAGTGCCTGATACTTCTTCATGTGAATCATCTGAATCCGATTGCTTAGCTAACACATCAGGATAGGCCTCACTATAAATCATATCCTTCTTCTCACGATCACGCTCTACAGATTCCTGCTCACTAACCTGTGCTCCCATGAGTTTCGGTTTAGTTTTGAAGAACTTCAAGACCACACTAAAGAAAACTGGTACAAAGAAAATCGAGAATACGGTTGCTGCGATCATACCGCCGACAACACCAGTACCCAAGGTACTTTGACCACCTGCACCTGCACCAGTCGCCAACATTAACGGTACAACACCCAAAATGAAGGCAAATGAAGTCATCAGAATCGGGCGTAAGCGTAAACGTGCCGCACGAACAGTTGACTCAAACAATGGTTGACCGGTAGCGACTGCATCCTTAGCAAACTCTACAATCAGAATGGCATTTTTAGTGGCTAAACCAATTACCGTCACTAAACCAACCTGGAAGTAAATATCGTTAGATAAGTTAAAGAGATAGGCAAAACTAACAGAACCTAACAATCCAAGCGGTACGATTAGAACTGCTGACAATGGAATTGCCCAACTCTCATAGAGCGCTGCCAATACCAAGAACACGACAAATAGTGAAATCATGGTCAAGATGGCACCTTGGTTACCTGCTTGAATCTCTTGATAAGACAAACCAGTCCACTCAAAACCAATATCGGCAGCAAGACTATTACGGATTAACTGCTCCATCTCATCCATCGCCTCACCGTTAGCATAACCAGGCGCAGCAGAACCACTGATATTTACAGCATAATAACTGTTATAACGTTGAACTAAACTCTGCGCTAAGGTCCATTGAATATCCATAAAATTAGAAAGTTCAACTAGCTCGCCATCGGCATTACGTACTTTTAAACGCAAGATATCTTCCGGTGAGCGGCGGAACTCATTATCAGCCTGTACCCAAATATCCTGCATCCGTCCCATATTAGGAAACTTGCCGACATAGCTACTACCTGTCGCTGTAGAAAGAACAGAAGCAATATCTGCGAAGTTCACACCATAAGTCAATGCCTTAATACGGTCAATCTTAATATCTAAAGAAGGTCCAGCACTTAAGCTAGAAATACGAACGTCTTGTAGCTTTGGACTTTGATTGGCTAAAGCGATTAACTCATCTGCTTGAGCACGCAACTCAGTTACTCCCAAGGTGCCACGGTCTTGTAAATACATTTCAAAACCTGCCGCATTACCTAAAGAAGGGATCGCTGGCGGCGTAATACTGAACATTGTCGCATCCGGCACACCAAATAGTAATGCACCAGTAGCACTACCAGCTACGTCTTTAGCACTGGCGCTACGCTCACTAAAGTCTTTGAGTGGTGAAAAAATAATACCTGCATTAATACCGTTACCGTTAAAACTAAAGCCTCGCACACTAACGACATCAGCAACAGCTTCTTGCTGTGTTAGAAAGTCTACCGCCTCATCTAAGGCCGCTTCAGTACGCTCAGCAGTTACGCCCGACGCCAACTCAACGTTGGTAAAGACAATCGCTTGGTCCTCTTCTGGTAAGAAAGAGCTAGGCAGTTGGATGAAGTAGTAAATCGCACCCACCGAAAGGATTAAGTAAATAATCATCATCCGGCCACCGCGCTTAACAAACGTCGCCACTGTACCAGTATAACTCTCAGTAAAACGGTCAAAGTTACGATTAAACCAACCAAAAAAGCCTTTTTTCTCATGAGCCCCTTTGGTAATAGGCTTTAAGAATGTCGCACATAAGGCCGGTGTAAAGGTTAAAGCGAAAAATCCAGAGAAAGTAATTGAGATAACCATCGTCATCGCAAATTGCTCATAAATAACGCCTGACGAACCACTCATAAAGGCTAATGGCAAGAAGACAACGACCAATACGGAAGTAATACCGATAATTGCCCCACCAATCTGTGGCATCGCTTTAATCGTTGCTTGTAGTGGAGGAATTCGATCCTCCATCATAATACGTTCGACGTTTTCCACTACTACGATCGCATCATCCACCAGAATACCGATGGACAATACCATCGCTAATAGCGTCATCGTATTAAGCGAGTAGCCCGTAAACCACAATACAGCTAAAGTCCCTAATAGTGCAATAATAACGACAAGCGCAGGAATCACCGTATAGCGGAAATTCTGCAAGAAAATAAACATCACGATTACGACTAAAATAATCGCCTCAATCAAAGTATAAAATACCTTTGAAATCGACTGCTGTACATAGGGTGTCGTATCGTAAGGAATACTATAAGTAATACCTTCTGGGAAATACTCTGAGAGTACCTCCATCTCAGCACGAACAAGTTCGGCCGTTTCTAGTGCGTTAGCACCCGTCGCCAGATTAAGAGCGAAAGTAGCAACTGGCTTGCCGTTTAACTTACTGGAAAACTGATAGCTACTGGATCCAAGCTCAATATTTGCAACATCCTTTAAGTAAACCACAGAACCGTCTGGGTTAGCCTTAATGACTACATTTTCAAACTCTTCGACATTGGTAAGCTCACCATTAACAGTGGTAATTGCCGTAGTAGTAAGACCTTCAGCGGTTGGTGGCGTACCCAAAACGCCCGCAGGGATTGGTATATTCTGCGAACGCAAAGACTGATTAACATCAGAAACAGTTAAACCATAACCAGTTAATTTTTCAGGGTTGACCCAAATACGCATCGCACGGTCAGCAGAGAACAGCTGGAAATTACCAACTCCCTTAATACGTGAAATAGTATTTTGCACATTACGGCTGATGTAATCGGCTACAGTGTCAGCAGAAACATTAGGGTCCTCTGAAAACATTGAAACAATCAGTAGGAAGTTACTCATACCCTTCGAATAACGAAGGCCTTGTTCAATAACTGCTTGTGGCAAAGAAGACTCAATACTAGAGACTCGGTTTTGTACATCAACCTGAGCTAAGTCATCGTCTCTACCTGGTGCAAAGGTAACTGCAATTGAAGCATTACCACTAGCGTCAGCGGTAGATGAGTAATACAGCAAATCATCCGCACCGTTTAACTCATCCTCAATCAAACTAATGACAGAACGCGATACCTCTTCTGCAGAAGCACCTGGGTAATTAGCACTAACAGTAATTACCGGTGGTGCAACGTCAGGAAACTGCTCAACCGCCATGTTATTAATAGCCATGAGGCCAGCGCATGAAAACAAAATGGCCAGCACCCAAGCAAAAACTGGGCGATGAATAAAGAAATTAGACATTAATCAAACTCCTATTGATCAGCTGTAGCTGCCGGAGCCTCACTACCCGAGACTGGCTCTTCAGAAGTAGCCTGCTTTGCATCATAGGCCTGAGGCTTAACTGTCTGACCAGCACGAATCTTAGTAAAGCCCTCGACAACAACCTGCTCACCCTCTGCAAGACCACTAATTACCTGTGTACGGCCATCAAACTCCTGACCTAGTACAACATTACGGTCAACCACCATGTTGTCTTTGTCAATAATCACTACTTTATTGATGCCTTCAGCGGTACGTTGAATTGCTTGATTTTGAACGAAAATAGCGTCATCCACAGACGCTCGTGCGAGACGCACATGCACATACAAGCCCGGTAATAAAATATGGTCTGGATTAGAGAACGTCGCTCTCAACTGCACCTGACCAGTACCTGGGTTAACAGTAACACCGGTAAAAAGCAGCTCACCTTTTTCAGGATAAATAGAACCATCTTCTAGCAACAACTCAACCTCAGCAACACCTTCGCCTAAGCTTTTAATTGTGCCAGCAGCTAGCTCTTGTCGTAGCTTACTGAGTTCAGATGCTGTTTGATTAAAGTCTACATAGACTGTATCTAAATGCTGCACCAAGGCCAATGGCGTACCACTAGTCGCACTGACTAGAGCCCCCTCAGTAACTAAAGCACGGCCAACAATACCATCAATTGGTGATACCACATCGGTATAGCCTAATTCAATTTCAGCGTTTTCTAAGGCTGCCTTAGCCTGTTCAATTGATGCGTTAGCTAAGTTAGCTGAAGCGACTGCATTATCATATTCTTGGCGACTAATCGCTGCAGAATCGACTAAGCCACGATAACGTCTAGCCAAGGCATTAGCACTCTGCGCAGAGGCTTCAGCCTGCTTTAATGCAGCAGCAGCTTGATTGTATGCCGCCTGATATGGCTTAGGATCAATTTTAAATAGTGGCTGACCAGCCTCAACTCGACTACCCTGCTCAAAATCGATAGACTCGATATTACCAGTAACACGAGCCAACACCTGAGCATCTTGCAACGCATTAACACGAGCAGGTAGCGTAGTATATAACTTTGTCGACTCGGTCTCGGTCGTAATTACACTAACCGCCATTGGTGGTGGAGCCTGCTCCTCGCCACCTTCCTGTGAGCAAGCAGCTAAAGTCAATAAAGCGGTGACCCCTAATGACATCATTAGGCCACGTGTGGCATGTTGATTTTTTTTCATGGATAACCTATTTAGTATCTAAAACCCTTAACAATTTACCGGGGAAGATAAGTTAAAAAATAAAAAGTGACAATAGGGTCAGTAAAACTATAAAAAGACGATAAAAACAGCTTTTATCGTCTAGTAGCTCGTATTACTAAAAGTAACCTATTTATATCTCTTTGCGATGAAAATCATGATTTTCTCACAATCTTTAGCAAAAGAATGGATTATTGTACAACACACCTAACTGCCTAGGCAATTATCGCGTATAATTTTATAAGGTTATTAGCCTAGCAAAAGAGCATCATCCTCTACTTCCTCACCACGCACCTTTTCAAACATGTGCAGCAAATCAGTCACCGTCATCTGTTCTCGCTCTACACCACTCACATCCAACACCACCTTGCCTTGGTGCAACATCACGGTACGATCGCCATGCTCCAAGGCCTGCTTCATACTGTGCGTTACCATCATCGTGGTTAAGTTTTGCTCCTGCACAATCTTCTCGGTTAACTCTAGGATAAAGCCGGCAGTCCGAGGATCCAATGCAGCGGTATGCTCATCTAGCAGTAAAATCTTACTGGGTTGCAAAGTAGCCATCAATAAGCTCACAGCCTGACGCTGCCCACCTGACAACAAACCTATGCGATCGCTCAAGCGACGCTCTAAACCTAAGCCCAAAATAGCCAAGCGTTCTTGAAAAAAACCTCGCATATCCGCCTTAATAGCAGCCCTTAATCCGCGTTTATGGCCACGACTATAAGCCAAGGCTAAGTTTTCCTCGATAGTGAGATCCTCACAGGTACCTGCCATCGGGTCTTGAAATACTCGAGCTACATCCTTAGCACGCCCCCAAACGGGTAAGCGTGTGACATCTTGCTTATTAATTAAGACCTGACCTTTATCTACTTTAGCCTCACCAGCCACCGCATTTAATAAAGTACTTTTACCAGCACCATTAGAGCCTATCACTGAAACAAACTGACCCTCATCAATAGTCAACGAAGCGCCGCGCAATGCCTTAGTTTCAATCGGTGTATTGTGATTAAACGTAATATGAATATCTTTAATGTCAAGCATGGCTATCTCGCTTTTTAATTAACTTTTTCAATTTTGGTAACACTAAAGCAATGGTGACTAACAACGCAGTGACCAAGTTTAAGTCTTGGGCCTTTAAGCCAATAAAATCACTATTTAACGCCAGCGCAATAAAGAATCGATAAACAATAGCGCCTAATATAACTGACAATAAAATAACCGCAAAACGACGAGCATGAATCACACTTTGACCTAAAATCACCGCAGCCAAACCAATCACGATAGTACCAATACCCATAGAAATATCAGCACCACCCTGTGACTGTGCAAATAAGGCACCGCCTAGCGCAACCATACCGTTTGATAAGGCCATGCCACCAACAACTGAACGATCAGTCGCTACACCCTGGGCACGAGCCATACGCAGATTAGCACCAGTCGCTCGCATCGCTAAACCTGAACGAGTTGAAAAGTAAAGATTAGATAACACCCAAACTAATACCACCACAAGCCCGAGCATTACCGGACGCCAGATATAATCGGTCAAAACTGACGGCTGAGTGACGGTAAATACGGTGTCATTAAAAATCAATGGAATATTAGGACCACCCATAATACGTAAATTGATTGAATACAAAGCAGTCATCATCAAAATACTGGCGAGTAAATCCATGATGCCTAGCTTGGTATTTAACCAACCTGTAATAGCGCCTGCAAAAGACCCGGCCAAAGCAGCACAGAGTGAGGCTAAAAAAGGATCGAAGCCCTGACTAATCATCAATGCAGCAACTGCACCACCAGTAGCAAAAGTACCGTCTACCGTCAAGTCAGGGAAACGAAGAATTCTAAATGAAATAAAAACGCCTAGAGCGACTAAGCTATATATAAAGCCAAGCTCCAACGCGCCTAAAGAGGCTAAAAAAGACATATATTAAAACCAGTTATAAATTATTCAATCACTTTTTCCGCAGAGTTAAGTAATTCCTCGCTGAACTGCACACCAACCTGTTCAGCCATCTTTTTATTAAGATGAGTTTCTAAACGATTAGAAGTCTCCCAACTAATATCTCCTGGCTGCTCACCATTTAAGATACGGGCAACCATCTCGCCTGCCTGCACGCCTAACTGCTTATAATTAACCCCTAAGGCAGCAATAGCACCACGACTTACACTATCAGTATCTGAGGCAATTAGCGGCAACTTAGAATCCAAAGAAACCTTAGTCAAGGACTCATAAGTAGCAATGACGTTATTATCTGTTGTTGAGAAAATCATATCCGACTTGCCCACTAAACTTCGGGCAGCAGAGCTCACATCAACGGTACGAGGTGCCGCGGCTTCTACTAATGTCAAATCATATTGAGGCATCAATTTATTTAATTGGTCCACTACAATTTTAGAGTTAATCTCACCTGGGTTATAAACAAGCCCTACCTTTTGAACGTCTGGCAATGCTTTTTTAATCAAAGCAAGCGATGCTTCTAGAGGTAGCTCATCAGACATCCCTGTCACATTAGTACCTGAAGGGCCACGCTCTTTAACCAATTGAGCCGCCACGGGATCTGTCACCGCACCAAATACAACAGGAATTGATTTAGTAGCGGCCACCACAGCTTGCGCTGAAGGCGTACCAATAGCCACTATCGCATCTGGGCTTTCACCAACATACTGACGCGCTATTTGCGCTGCCGTACCAGTATTACCTTGTGCGGTTTGATACTTAATACGTAAATTATCGTCTTCTTTAAAGCCAGCTGTCGCCAAAGCCTCAACCACACCATCTTTAAAAGCATCAAGTGCTGGGTGCTCCACAATTGAGGTAATCGCAACGTATTTGCTATCAGCCAATGCCACGCTAGGAGCAGTAACCCCTACACTCAACGCAAAGCCTAAGACCAAAGCTAGTGATTTTTTCTTAACATTATTCATCAACTCATCTCCTCTATGGGATTTAACTAGGAATACTAAATAATAACTTTATTCGCATGGATAATATGCTGATTATCCTTTTCTTTTAATAGGATGTCTAAATAATTTGCTAGCGGCAAGGCATAATCTACTTCAGCCTGCTTGGCTCTTGACGCCAAGTCTTTTAGTTCAATTTCCAAGACTGGCCCTTTAAATGCAATAACAATACGATTCCCATCTTTAGTTTCGGGAAACATAATAGTACGATTATCAAATGCAGCACGAATATTAGCAAGATTCTTAGCAAAGCTTGGATGATGACCAAAAAGATTAAAAGTAGCAATACCACTAGCTCCCAAGACATTAGCACAGCCCTTATAAAACTTTTTAGAGCTACAAACTGGTCCTTCAGCTGTATAGTCGTATAAATCCACCATCAGGACTCCATACTGTCCTTGCGTCTCAGTCTCATGCACCCATGACTCTGCATTAGCCTCAATAATTTGGCAACGCTCAGTTTCCTCAACCTCAAAATGATCCTGAGCACACATTATGACTAGTTCACTCCACTCGATACAGCTAATGGGAGCTTCGGTATAGTGCTGCAAAAAGCGGAAATGGCTACCGGCACCAAGGCCTAATAAAGCAATAGCCTTATCCTTAACAGCCTCTTGAAACAATAGCCAGGCACACATCTGTCTTGTATATTCAAACACCAAAGAACTCGGCTCTGATAAGGACATCACCCCCTGCGCCCACGGACTATCGAAATGCAAATAGCGACACTCACCATCTTCGGCCAACATAGGAACGTCAAATTCAGGGTCTGGAGCATGTTTTTTCATAATTGATTTTAATAAAAATTTCATAAGCAAAGACATCTTAGTAAAAATACCTATGAATTTGCACCCTTAGCAACTCAAAAGACAAAATAGTTGCGAGATTGATTAACATATAAAGTCATTAAATTTAATTTCTATTGATATATAAAAAATTATGATAGCCACCTGGAATGTCAATTCTTTAAAAATTCGCCTACCTCAAGTACTTGACTGGTTAAAAGAAAACCCTGTCGATATGTTGTGCTTACAAGAACTAAAGCAGGACACACCACTTTTTGATCTCGCTGCTTTTGAGGAAATTGGCTATACCGCTTGCTGGAGTGGACAAAAAACATATAACGGCGTTGCAATAATCAGTCGCACGGAGGCCAAAGATATCGTACGCAACAATCCACTTTATGAAGATATTCAACAACGCCTAATCGCTGCCACTTTTGACTCTGAGCAAGGACCAATTCGCGTAATCGATGTCTATTGCCCCAACGGTAGCGCTGTCGACAGTGACAAATATATTTATAAACTTGCTTGGTACAAAGAACTAACCAATTTTGTCAAAGGCGAAATGGAAAAATACCAACATGTAGTCTTGACCGGTGATTTTAATATTGCGCCAGAAGATCGCGATGTACACGAAGGCTACAAAGGTGATATTTTAATTTCACCGCCAGAACGCGCCGCATTACAAGAACTAATTGATCTGGGCTTACATGACTCCTTTCGACTTTTCGAACAAGAGGACAAAAGCTTTTCATGGTGGGATTACCGTATGATGGGCTTTCGACGCAACGCAGGTGTACGTATCGACCACATACTAATCACCGACTCCTTACAAGAATTATGCCAAGCCTGCTGGATTGACAAAGAGCCTCGCGGTCTAGAAAGGGCCTCCGATCACGCGGCCGACGTTGCTG
>LSQX01158393.1_pt1 | contig 23724 bp, 22 predicted proteins | sample 654561 | NCBI WGS metagenome assembly LSQX01 (sample SAMN04489861, study PRJNA283612) | anaerobic digester metagenome | isolation source: 4 biogas reactors fed with cattle manure at either 37C or 55C with and... | place: Denmark: Kongens Lyngby | collected 2014
TACGATGTTGAACACAGAGTCGTTGTATTACCTCAGAATGAGGCTTTTCTATTTATGTTAGTCATAGCTGTTTCTGCTATAAGCGCTGTGGGCACTGGCTTGCTTATTTATCATAAAAAATATCTAAGGAGAGTAAGACAAGCGTGAGTAGAGTCTTATCGCTGCTCCTTGTGCTCGTCTTAGTTACATCAAGCATAGCTGTGGTTTTGCCTGTTAAAGCTGAGTCTAGAACGATTGTTGTCCCAGACGATTATCCGACTATATCCTCGGCTATGGAGAATGCTTTGGCTGGAGACACTGTTCTTGTGAAGAAAGGAACCTACCAAGAACAAAGCTTGGAAATCAACAAATCAATATCACTAATCGCCGCAGACTCGTACCAAACAATCATAAATCTTAACCCTCCACTGGTCAAAACAGGGTACTTAAGAAACTGGATTTGGATTCCCGCTTCAGCCATAACAATTAATGCAAACGACGTTAAACTGCAAGGCTTCGCCATAAACCTGCCAGACGATGACTATGGCGTCGGCAGCGGAATATATGCTAAAGGCGATAGGTTAACCTTTGTCAATAATGAAATAGCAAACCGTAGCGTCTATCTGCAGGGTTCTATGTTAAACATAACGGGGAATGCATTACCTGCCGCTCTTGAGGTCGTCGGTTCTAACCAAGTTGTCGCTGAGAATTTGATTAGAGATAACTTGAAAATTCAGGGGTCTTCTAATCTAATCTATGGCAATAAGATAACTAGCGATTACCCTTTTAGCGGTATTCGCCTTAATGGTTCTTTCAACTACATAGTCGGCAACTCTTTTCCCTCAATGGAAATCGACGATTCCAAATCCAATTTTATCGTCGATAACTCCTTTGGTCGTTTGGCTCTATGGGAATTTGGGCATGGAGGTTGCTCAGACAGCGTAATTTCAAAGAACCGTGTTACTGGCAATGGCGGAGTCAATGACGGCATACATCTTTGGCTGGGTTCAAACAACACCTTTAGCGCTAACATAATCCGCAACTGTCAATACGGCTTGAGTATAGGTAGCAAGGCGACGCAAAATTCTGTGAACCTTAACAATTTCTACAATAATACTGAGCAACATGTCACTTGTTCTAACTTGACTGAAAACCGATTCGATAACGGGGTTAAAGGTAACTACTACGATGATTACAAGGGAACGGACGGAAATGGCGATGGAGTTGGCGATTCCCCCTATGCAATCCAAGAAATCCATTGGGACGAGGAACTGCAAAGAGAAGTGACTGTGGTTTATTTCCAAGGCAATTATCCACTTATGAACCCATTTGATATTGGTAGCGTAAGCATTCAACTGCCAGATTGGACTTCTGCAACATTAGATTCTTTATCTGAGCCTCAAACATCAGAACCTTTCCCAATAACATTAATCCTGCTTTCTACGATTACAGCAGCTTTAGTGGGGCTGGGTTTGTTTGTTTTCTTAAGGAAATTTCAGAGGGATAAGAAGCCATGAAGAAGAATGCGTTAGCACTAACTCTCATATTATGTCTTCTATGCTTATTCGCAATCTTTGTCAACACTGCCATGGCTAACCCCGCACCACTATTTACTTTCCCCACTGAACCCATCACGACTCAGCCCACAATAATTGTGACTTCTCCAGTTCTAAATCAAACCTATGCTTCAACCGAAATGCTATTAGCCCTTACCGTAATCAAGCCAGACACATGGTTTGCTTTCGATGCATTCAGCCATGAAGACCATTCGCCGGGAACTCAAACCTTTGTCAACATAACCTCTGTTTATTATGTGATAGATGATTGTGAACGCCAAACTATTCCAGTGCATGACATAACTTCTCTTTTTGATACCGCTCCAACGTTAACTTTAAACCTATCAACTGTACTTCCGCTGGCAACAGGCACCCACAACATTAAGGTAGGTCTTGAAGCGGATAGCTACTATGTTGTCAAGTATACCTATAACTTGTCTGATGCCCTTTCAAGCATTAAACTATCTGCAGAATCAACCCCAGTCAATTTCAAAATAGCTGCCCGAAATGAACCCCGATTTGACTCCAATTCAACCGTAATAATAGCACCTGAGAACCAACCAGCAGAGCCATTTCCAACAACATGGTTGATGTTAACCGTAGGAGTGGCTGCGGTAGCTTGCATAGGCGTTGTTGTTTATTTAAAGAAGCGTAATCATGCTGCAAAGGTGACTGTTTAATGAGAAAAGGCGTTGTTCTTCTTGCTGTTATTGGCTTAGTAGTTGCTTGTATTGTCATGGTTCAGCCTGTGAGTGCTTTGGAGAATTCTTGGTTGCCAAGACCGCCGATGCTTGAATCTGCAAGTAAGGCTGTTGCTGTTGATGGGAAGATTTACGCTGTAGGCTCAATACCTCAAGAGTACGACCCCATAGCGTTAACATGGACAAAGAAAGCCTCGATACCAAATTTACCAAATTCTGTGAGCGGAGGCATAGCTGCCTACCAAAACAAAATCTACCTTATAGGCGACACCTACAACGAGATGTACGACATAGCGACAAATACTTGGGCAAGCAAAACAGCAATGCCTACAGCGAGAATAGGCATGCAAGCAAACGTTGTAGGTGACAAAATCTACCTGATAGGCGGAATATCAGACGCTGAAACAGGAACAATTTTAGATGTCAATGAAGCTTATGACCCAGCCACTGATACCTGGACTACAAAAGAGCCCCTCCCAACTCCCGTTTACCTCTACGCCTCAGCGGTAGTAGACAATAAAATATACATAATTGGCGGCAGCGCCGAGCCTCCGAACGTTGTTTTGGATTTAGTCCAAATATATGATACTGAAAACGATAGCTGGACCACTGGAACATCCATACCGACATCGATAAGATATGCCTCAGCCGCTGCAACCACCGGACTATTTGCGCCACAACGAATCTACGTTATCGGCGGACTTCAAAACAGCTATGGCTTGAACATAACTCAAGTTTATAACCCGCAAACTGATAGTTGGACAGCTGGCGCTTCGATGCCTACAGCTCGTTATAACTTAGGCTTGGCAGTGGTAAATGATACCATTTACGCCATGGGCGGCGTACTGTTGCCTCCGTATGCTTTTCCAAAAGAGCCACTAACTACAAACGAGGTATACCTGCCTTTAGGCTATGAAGGTCCAACTCTGCCTTACTGGCAGCCTCCAGCCTCACCATCGCCTTCACCGACAGCCGCTCCAACACTAGCTCCGACAAACACAGCGATACTAAATCCATCACCCTCAACCTCAGAAGAGCCAACCGAAACAACGTTGCCACCGCAAGAACCTTTCCAAGCTACCATAATAGCTGTTTTAGTGGCTGCACTAATTATCGGTGGTTTAGGTCTCTTTATCTACTTTAGAAAACGCAGGTCATCAAGATAAGAGCCTGCAAGAATAGGTTTAGCAATAGCGCTAATCCGTCCACTAACTTTTTTAAGTGCCTGTTTTACCAGAGTATTTGACAGGTCCAGCTTCGTCTACTTTATCCTGCAGGTTCTCAGCCTCTTTTTGAGCGGTGTCTTTTGACTTCATCACGTTTATTGTCTGTTTTACTTTCGCTTTGTCCTCTGTCAAGGGCAAGGTGGGTTTGCGAGAGAATACTGTGTAGTGGAAGGCTGTGTAGGAGATGGCTGTTTTTATCCAGAACATCACTACTCCACCCAACAGCGCCACAGAAGCACCTATAGCAAAGGACACACCAAGCGACCGATAAAGCTCACTTGTGATGATTTGACCATATCCAAGGAATGCGAATCCTTGCGCTTCAACGTTACCTGAAATGGAGCGGACGATTACAACTTTGTCAAGCGGAATAAGCTGCCCCAAAGATCCAAACACAAACAGCAAAGCTATAACCTCAAAACCCCATGCCAAAAACGAAAGCAACATAGGCTTAAAGAGCACACGCGGATTCTTCAGCAGTATCGCCATCCCATCATGGTAATCTCCTAAGGCATTATCCACTTTCGCCTCAAGCGCACCGAGATGCCATCGCTTTTTGCCTATGCGGGAGAGAAATCGGAATAGGGCGGCAACAATTTTCTTTGCACTTTCTGGCTTAAAACTTGCCGTAAGCAGTATAACCAAGGGCAAGGTTAAGAGTAGCATTATACCTCCCAGCGTTATTAGCAGGGTGCCCTCGAAAGTGTAGTTTAGCAATAACAGGATTATGCCTAAAACCATGTTGCCGAGGTTGAATATGGCTTCATACATGTGGCTTGATCAGAGAAAAGTTGATTTGTTTTCGGAGATACTATAACCTTGACTTGTTGATAGTCGATTTTTTAGTCTTAACCAAATAAACAAATGCCCCCGCAACGGCGACACTAACCGATGCAGCAATAATTATTATCCATACCGTTGAGAATGGGGCCGGAGGTTGTGGTAAATTAAAAACAGGTAACTCATCCAAAATAGAGCTATCAGTTATCCACTCAGGTAAATCTACCTTAACGCTATTAATATCGAACGGCGTAATGAGTGGATAATGATCGATCAGAGTTACATTGGCAATATCAAAGCTTGCGATATTTTCGTAATTGAGGGGGTCTGTAGAGTCTATAACATAAGGTGTGTCACCTATGCCGTCAAAGGTATAATCGTCTCCTTTGTAGTCACTCCAGTAGTTTCCTTCTTTACCGTTGTCTAAATAGTTGGGTCCTTTCACGCCTGCCCAGACCGTGAATGTTTTTTCACTTAAGGGTAATGCATCATTTGGTACAAAGTCGAAATAATTGTGATAAAAAGTATTGGTAGCTGCATCGTTGACACGGTTGCCTAAAACAAGCCCCTGTAAATAATTTGCATCAAAAATATTATAATTGCCCACGACTGCAAGATTGCCGTTTACTTGATTGCCAAAGAACAAATTTGATGAACCATTAATACTTATGCTACCGTTAACGACACTGTTTTTTGCAATTATGTTTTTATCGCCAGCCATTAAGATACCTTTACTGCTCATGTTAGTTATGGAATTTGCAATGATATAATTATTGGACCCCTCTATGGAGCATCCGCCATTTTCTCCAGACAGTTCGTTAGCTATAATAGTGTTGTTTGTTCCTATGCAAGAAAGAATAAACTCGCCTTCACTGATTCCGCCATTTAAGGTGTTTTGCAGAATAACCTGATTCAGACCTCTAAGACTGATTGATTTAACCATGTTCTTTACAATTTGCGCTTCGTTTCCATTTCCTACTATACTTGTACTGACTATGTTATCGGTAATTCGGGTATTATCTCCCGATACTGAAATAGCGCCGCCATTTCCAAGTAAAGTACTGGCGCGATCACTTCTAATCGTTAGGCAACTAAGATTAACATTATTGGCTCTGATATTTAGAGCATCTAAATAACCCATGAACGAATAAGTAAAGACACTCATAGGAACTAACGGAGGGTGTAGGTTTATTATCGTTTTTTCGGGGTCTTCACCTATTAGTGAGATAGCTTTGTTGATTACTAACGTCTGATTTAGGGGTGCTTCGTATATACCTATCTTGAAAAATATTGTATCTCCATCATCGGCTGAGTTTATTGCATCTTGGATTGAGGCGTATTGATCAGGAACAACAAGTGTTCTGTTTTCAGCATTAACAGGTACAAAAAAAGCCATACTTGCCATTAATAGAAATGGAACAAGCACTAAAGGGATATGTTTACTCATGCTCAGCCCAATGTTTATCTCTAGCAACCCTTTGTAATTTAAGGGTTCTTGAAAATTCTCGTTAACAAAATCTCAAACTAACTGTCCTAATTTATGTACAAATTATCCTCTCCTAAATACTTGGCTGTTTTTTTACTAAGAAAAATGGACAAAATTTGCAAACTATGCTTCACAAATAGTCTTAAAAAATATCGATATAATAAGTTATCACTTGAAGGGCAGACAATAGCTCTTCAAATTAAAATTTGGAGGTTAAGAAAATGTCTAAAAAACTTTTCACAACTATTTTCTTTTCGGTACTACTGCTTTCAAGCGTTTGTATATCGCTCATACCAAGCACTCATGCGGAAGTGGTAACCCCTCAGAACCATGAAATCTCAAGGTTAAACACTATAGTCGGTCTTGATACAACCAAGTATACAACTACAGTGCAGAACTATCCTCAGGATTTCTATTTGGATGTTATTCCCCAAGATAACATACATTGTTACGCTGAGTCTGATAATAGTGAAGTAGAAATGCTCTATACTTTTGCAAACGGAAATCTGCGAATGATTCATGTCCTTGAAAATAAAGGAACGCAACATATGACTGACTCAGTTGCTAATGACTTTGAAAGTGCCAAGACATTCATTAGTAACTATCAAAGCTACACAGGAAACTCATTTTATGGCGAAATAAAATCAATGCTTAACAATTTGACTATTGGGAAGAACTCTACAATAATATCAGAAAACGTAAAACTTGAAGTAACCACCTCTAACGAAGACACAACATTTCAGTGGACATATACATTTAACGGTATTGAGGCACCGACAAAATGTATAGCCTTACGGTATACCGATGGCTTCTTAAAATACTTCATTGACAATTGGAGCCTCTATAAAATTGGTAGTACAACCATCAATCTCAGAAAAAGAAGCCATAAACATAGCACAAGAACGCTCAAAGAATTTCTCATGGACAGTAGGATCCGATAGCGACGCCTATGAAGTAGAGAACTTTAACGTCACACAAGCGATGATTTGGGAAACTATTTTCTGTAGCGATCTATATACTGATGAACCACGAAGCCAAGACCCTTTAACACTATATCCTATGAGACAGGTATGGGTTAGTCTAGACAAATTCTATCCAGGTAATGTTTATGGAATAGAAGTCTATATCTGGGCTGACACGGGAAAAATCGGTCATATCCAAGAACGATTCTCCACAATGCTCCCAGAAGACGCCCAAATTGCGAGCCTAAATGAAAGTGCAGTTCCATTGAGTTCTCAAACATCAAAAGAACAACTTAACTCTCTATCGACCTCACAAATTGCGCTCCCAACAACTTTTGCTATAATAATGCTTGGAATAGTGATACTGTTCAAGAAAAAGAATGTACCAAGACAACGTTCACTCAAAATCGGCGGATTGATACTTTGCCTTCTAATGACATCAACAATGTTTGTTTCTCTCGCAACTGTCAGTGCCGATCCAAGAAGACGTGCCACAGTCTGGGGTTCTGAAAGCACAGGAATGTCTGGACGCAAAACAACAGGCGAAATAGCACAACAACAGGCTACGTCACAACACATAAGCGACTACTTCAAAAATGACGCCTTTCTATCCAGCAATTATCAAGGATCTAGCTCAATCAAATCAGACATACTATACAACATTTGGTACAATGAGAGAAACTATGACCGCGTAGCAGTCCTTGATTTCGATCATGGCGTAGGAAGATGGGACTATCCAGAAGACAACGGAAACTTCCACTACATGTTTGAAGATAATGTAGGCAAAACTGGCGAACCACCAAACTATGACCACTTGGTTTTTGACATGGATGTTGCTGATCAGACAATCGGAAAATCCTTCTTAGTTTTCATAAATACCTGCATGTCCGCTAATTTGACCTATCAAAGCTATAACAATGGTAACATCCAAGGAATGCCATACGCATGGACAGAACGTACGGTACACAATAGAGATACTTACCAAGGCTTTACAACGACATACCACATTAGCGATGATGCCTACAATAGACCAGATACTGGCGCATTCTGTTACCTAGGCTTTTCATGGGGCTCAGCTGCTCTAGATCAAACAATAACCCGCTGGCTATCCAAAGTATTACACGTGGATTGAAGACTTCTTCTACTATGCCTTGTCATTTGAGATGACAGTTAATCAGGCTTTAGATCACGCTTCAAACAATCGTTTCGGCGAAGACTTTGATGAATGCGATCTCTATGACGTAGACGGTTTTACTGCAATATGGCCTATGGATACAGACGGAAATGGAATTTGGGAGGACACATACGGTTATAACAGCCACTTAGCGGTCTATGGAAATGGAAACATACGCCTGTACGAATACTTCGTACATTATCCCTAGTTAGCTACAGTACATACGGTTCGGGGCTAGTCAGTAATCCTAATGGCTTCACAGGTGCCCAACCAGACGCTAGCTACACACGCTTACGTGCAGTCAATGTCAATGATCAAGCAACGGTCATGGGCAGTATGGGCTACAGCGGAGCTAATCTTGCAAACGGTCACATATGGGTCTATGGCTACTCGTCTAGCTATACTAGTCGTCTTCGAGTGTACGCTTCCTACTACAGTGATTCTGGCTGGCAATGGGTCGGTGACATCTATGTCAGTCCTGGTGGAGCACGCTGGATTGACTGTGGAAACTATGCGAACAACTTCCGGTACATCTCCTTTGCAGTCTACCGCCAAAGTGCAGGCGACTACAGCAATGACGTATACTTAGATAATATTCTAGTGCTTCCTCCACTGCCCAACCCATAACAAGTAAAGCAAACAACTAAGAATATTATCTCCCCTTTTTTATCGATTTTTAATATTCTCAACTCGTTTCCCCGAATTTCCATGATAAAGCTAGTTAATGCCCAAGGCCAACCTCGCTTCTCAGCAAGTTGTTCACCGATCTCTTTTTCCAAGCGCTTATTCATACGCAGAATCCTTCGACTTACTGATAGCGGCTAACTTTAAACCGCTCAAGCCTAGCCTGCATAGCCTTGGGCAACAAACCTGCGCTACCAGCCTTATAGAGTAGTTGCAAAATTTCCCGCTCGATTAATGGTTTCTCAGAATTGAAAGAACTCTTCAACCCAGCAAATATGGTGCTTAGCATTAGCTTGATTTCTTGAGTTTCAGCTAGGGTCTGTTTGAGGAGTTGCTGATTATACTTTAGACGCCCTATTTTGTCGCTTTGGGCGCGCTTCTTTTTGGGGTTCTGAACAGGTTTTTCGGCGCTCTCCATATCAAAGTGCGCAGTCCATGTTTTCTGCTCCATCAAGGCATGGCAAAACTGACAGCGAGTAATCAGGACCAATCACTTGTAAAACTTCGACTTCTGAAAAGCATGGACTTTTCCCATGCCCTCGCCCATATGCCAAAATAGCTTTTGAACGGGTTTTCACTGCCATTAACGGATTAATACACTCATTCCTTAGAAAGCTGTCGTCTCCAAACACATCCGCCCAGAAGTGTACCCCTCAAATAATACGAGATCTGGTAATCCAGTTTGGCCTTAATCATGTGTTAGGGCTTAATCGTACTCACCGCCGGCGCCCATGTGGAGATGCGTTAGTAGTCGGGGTATAGGTGACCTTCTTGCAGTTGGACTCGGATTAGAACCGTGAAGACCGACTGCAGGCTGTTACCTAACCCTAAAGTGTAAGCATGCGACGACGTCGTCGGTGGAATAAGTCAACCCTCACAAAATAATACCCCTTATTTTCTACACTTTTGTAGAATAGCCAGTTATGCTTTGGCATTTTGACAAAAAAGGGCTGCCTACTCCTCACAGCGGCATAGTCTGGAGCACTCCCTCTACCCCCCAAAATTGAACCAAAAGATGCAAAAATTCAGTTCTTGTTTGACCCTACCCCCGATTTTCCACCAAAAGGTAGAAACTCAAACAATCCTCAGGTCGACACTCAAGCCCCCCCAAAAGATTTTCCTGCAATTTCAGGAAAAGCCAGTTCCAGCTAGCCCCCAACAACTCTAAACTCCTTCCATTACAGGTACCACCACCTAAGCTATCATGTTCCTATCAACTGAATTACTCTTAGACTTCGGGGAACTGACAGCCGCCAAATACCCGTTGAACTGCTCGATAATTTGATTATTTTTTGTAAGCACATCGTTTGATACTTCAGCGTTTGTTTTCAGCAAGCCTACAAGCTCCTCATAATATTCAATTATCTTGGGTTTTGCGACCTCGACCTCCAGCTTGTTTCTATGGCTGAAATCACCTGTCTTAATCACTTTTACGCCAAGAACCTCATAGGTTGTTATCTTCATGTAGGGCAAAGGCTTGCTGTCAGGCGTGTCGTAGGTATCATGGGAACTGTACCAATCAATTGAATTAACAAATTGCTCCATAATCTCCCAATCAAAAATAAGTCCTGTATTGTTGAAGGCATGATAAAGCAACGTCTTGGCCCGTCCCATTTGAATGGGCTTAGCCACATGCACAAATATAGTGCCAGTTTCCCACCATTGAACACGCCCAAGCCCAGGTTCAGCCCAAAACAAAATCTTATTCCTATTCTTGCTTAGACGCCAACCAACTGAAACAGCGTTAGCAGTCACATCAACGCCTTTTTTACGGTCTAAACAAGCAGGCGCCTTGGACTTGGCAAAAACGGCATGTTGCTCGTCAGGTTTTGAGCGAATAGCGGTTTTTGAGCCTCGCTCATTTCTGAGGTCAGTTTTCCATTGGCTGCTTAATTTCCAAAGGTAATTTTTGTTTTTTTGGTAGTCTAAACCCAAATCATAGGCTAATTTGCGGAGTTTTCCTCGACCTTTAACATTGGGATGCTCTCGGAACCACTGAAAAACTCGATTAAGCAAAGTCTCGCTATAAGCCTTACCTACCTTACCCGATACCTGACCTTTTGGCGAAGAATCAAAAGCCGAGGTATCAGCCATTAATCAGCTCTCCTATGCCCTGCAGATATGGCGCCAGGAGTGAGAACTGTCGCTCAAGAAAAATAGCCTGCTAAAAAGGTCGCTGAAAAAAGAAAAAGGAAATGTGCATTTTGTAGGTAGAAAACTTGAAGGTGATATCACCAGCAGCGACTGATGCCGTGCTAGGCTACGAGCCCTTTTCCATGCTTTCTGGATGGAATACGGACACTTATTGCTTTCTGAATGATAAGCTAATTTGCTTGAGAGTTTACCCCGATGCTGGTGCCTAGGATTGGTTTTTCTATATCCTTTGCATTCACATCCCAACCGCATCTACTTTAATCAATTCCGGGTTGCCACCATAGCTAACACTGGATAATAACAAATTAGCGTATAGGAAAGCATCCGCAGTTTTCGCATACTTGGGAAGATGACTTGGTTGGTTGGGCTTCATCCGACTTACCCGAGTTATCACCCTCAGAATTGAACCCTCTCATTTTGGGTGTTTAGGTTGATTGTCGGTTAAATTGAGGGGTGGGAGTCATTTTAAGGACAGCAGACCCTCGGTTTTTAAAGCCACTATTAAGGATCCGATTTGACCATTTTTTAATACGCCAAATTTTGCTCCCAACCCAGCTTTATGGTCAAAAAGAAAAACGACTAAAACCCCAAAAAACTTGTCCTTCTTCTCTTTAACAGAAAATGAAACTTTTTTAGTGGAAGATGATGACAACACACTCCTGCACCCATTGTCAGTATCTATCAGAAGAAGAAAAAATTGATTTTTTCCCAGAAAACGCCGTTTTTTCTTCTTTTCTTATTGAAGCGAAGTATTTTTTTATAGGAAAAAAAGACTTACGCATCAGCCATTTCTTCTTCTCTTAATTAAGTAAAAGTTCAAAAAATAATAACAAACCAATTTTTCCAAATGTTGTTCTTCTTCTTGAAAGAATAGAAATTACTGCTATTTTGAGAGCTGGAAAGTAGTGATGCCTCTTGAGCATGATGTCTTTACAAGTACGTTAAGAAGGACTAGTTGAGCAAAAAAACCATGAGTCCATAAGTTACATTACAAGTTGTTTAAGTAGGGGCTTTTGCGCTGATTAGTTTTTTTCCATCAATAGAACTTGATCTGTCCTGTTCTTTCAAACAGACAAAAACAAACCAAAAAAAACTTATACTATTTACAGATTTATCGAAAAAAACAAACTCCTAACAACTCCGGTCCATTAAATCGAGCTATGTAATCCGATTTTACTAGCGTTGCCTCGTTCAAATGAAGCAACCGTCTTAAGAGTTGCGGTAGACTTCTGAGTTAGTGGTGTTAACTAAACTTTGTTTCGATATATTCTTTTAAAGCAACTGCATTGTTGAGTTTCTCTTCTTTAGATCCAAAAACAAAGGTTACGTGACCATTTTTGGTCTCTTGAGCTAATTTCGTGATAGCTTCTTTTTTCTTGTCAAGTTCCACCCAATATCTTTTTTTGAACTGGAACCATTTTGCTGGATCGTGGCTATACCATTTTCTGAGTTCATTGCTTGGCGCTAATTCTTTTGGCCATTCATCGATTTGTGCATCTTCCTTCCGCAGTCCTCTGGGCCAAAGTCGTTCCACTAAGATTCGCTTGCCGTCATCTATGCTTGGAGCGTCATAGGCTCGTTTTAACTGTATAGTCAAATCCAATCACGCTGATCAAATTTTAATCATGCAATTAGGCATCTTTCATATACAAGATGGTTATCGGTAAATAAAAGCAAACAAAGTCCACCATGGTTTAAATGTGATTTTAAGTTGCTTGCGTTTTTGTATTAGAATCTGCTTGTTTGCGTAGCTGGCCTTGAGGTATTTGTAGTATGTAAGAAGCGCAGGGTAAGCAGTACGCCTTTTGTTGCCCTTTCTCATCTTGTAAAACAAACCTGTATCGTCTATACACCTTTGTTTTTGTCACACACATTGAACAGGGAAAAAATTCTTTAGGTTCTGACCGTTCAGCCTTCACTAGACGCATTTTTGGCGTTTTAATACTTCCTTCCTTAGACATGTTATCCCTCCTAAAAGCAGATAATTAGATAGCAAGTTAAGTTTCTATAATTTTTGTTAAATGCCATAACTCTCTAGTAAACCCAGCCAGACCTCACTTATAGTTGGGAACGCTGGAATCACATGCCAAAGACGGTCAAGCTGAACTTCACCAACAATGGCAACTGTTGCTGCATGCAATAACTCACCCACTTGTGGACCAATGAATGTCGCGCCTACAAGAACCTGACGATCTCCATCAACCACTATACGGGCTTGACCATGGTATTCATCCGAATGCAGTTTTGCTCCAGCCAATTTAGCAAGGTCATAGTCGACTGCATGAACTTTAAGTCCACTATTTAATGCGTTTTCCTCAGTTAAGCCAACCATAGCAACCTGTGGATCGGTGAAAATTACTTGTGGAAGGGCAAATAGGTCACTTCTTGCCATAATTTTGCTCCACACACTACTTTTTTGTTCTGCCCCTGTTTGGTGTGTAAGAATGTTGTGAGCACAGATTTTGGCTTGGTACTTTCCCGCATGGGTAACTAGCGCTCGGTGGTTTATGTCCCCTACCGCATACAGCCATTGGCCATTAACACCCTTTACCAAACAGCGGTCATCGACTTCAACCCAATTGCCAGGCGTTAAATTTACTGTTTCAAGCCCTAAGTCTTGCGTATTGGGCTGCCTTCCTGCTGCGACCAATAATTCCTCTGCAACTAAAAGGTTCCCGTTGCCAAGCACAAGCTCAATGTAGTTTTGTTGTCCCCGTTTAACCTTTTGAACGTTTGTTTTCGTAAAGGCATTGATGCCTTTGCTTTGAAAGATAGCCATGATCTGTTTTCCGACAAAAGGCTCATATCTATTGAGTAACCTTTCGCCGTGTTCAATAATTGTAACTTGCGTGCCTAGGGCTGACCATGCAGAAGCCATTTCACACGCTACAATCCCGCCGCCGATTATTGCAAGGCTTGCAGGAACAGCTTTGGCGCTAGTTATGTCTCTGCTAATCCAAGGGCGTACTTCAGTCAGTCCTTGTATGTTTGGCATGGCTGCGCTGCTCCCGGTTGCAAGTACAACGGCTATTTTAGCTACCAATTCAGTCTGGGCACCGTTTGACTGCAAAACAGCTACTTTTTTTGTGCCGTTAAGCCGTCCTTTCCCGTGGAGAACCGTTATGCCTCTTTGTTCAAGGCTTTTTTGGAGTCTGTTATCTACCCAGTTATCGACTAGAAAGTCGCGCCTTTTGAAAACGTCCTCATTAGAAAGTGACCCTTTGATTGCCTGTTTTGCACCAGGCACTGCCTTTGCTTCTTGCAAAGCTTCAGGTGGTCGCAGTAATGCCTTGCTGGGTATACATGCCCAGTAGTGGCAGTCCCCGCCCACTAATTCTGATTCAATTATACTGACACTTAGCTTTTTTTCTGCTAGTTTAGTTGATACATTTCTTCCAGAGGGTCCAGAACCTATGACAATTACGTCGAATTCTTGACTTGCACTTGACAAACTGACTCCCAAAGAGAATTAAAAAGTGTGCTCATAAATGGTTGTGCGAGTCTAATCACTACCACAAAGTGAAACCGCGGTTTAATGCCATAATAACCTTAGAGTTAGCATCCGTTATTTTTATAAACCTACGCTAGTATTTACTTCAGACACGTGTAAAAGTGGGCCGGTAGCTCAGTACGGCTGGAGCGTTCGACTGATAATCGAAAGGTCGGCAGTTCAAATCCGCCTCGGCCCACCATTCTAGTTATTTCTGTTTTATTTTGTTATGTTTGTTGGCTGATTGTCATTCCACAATATTCAAACATTGAGTCTTAATATATTTCTCATTAATTACCTAAAAAAGATGTAAAGATGACCGCAACAGAAATAGAATCTGGAAAGGCCGCCGTAATGATAGAACTAAAAACTCGCGGCTACTCCGAACAAGAGATTGAAACCTTCCAGAAAACAAGAAAATGTTCAAGATGCGGTTGCGATTTTTCTGCTCTTACATACGGTTTAAGGTGGCTTTCCCACTTAAGCAACTGTAACGGAAAACATAAACAAGCAGTTTAAAAAACCTTAGTATTAACACATAACTTAAAGGCTTAAAGAAAGAGCCAATCCATAGCTGACTTTATTCTCATCACTAATCAGAGAACATCTCAGGAGCTGCTTTCCCCATATTTTATTTGATTCAATTAAAGTTTGTTTCTTATCTAGTTAACCTTACCTAGTTAAGTGTGACCATTTTTCTTAACTTTTTCTTTCTCAGCGGTTCTATTTTTTTCATAAATTCCAATAATTTTTTCCCTTGGCTGCCTGTTCTATTCTTTGACCAGTCTTCTGGAGGGGTTTAATAACTCTTCGAATTGTATTAGGTAAGTTCTGTTTTGAGTGGGTCCCAACTGTAACGGCATAAACTTTAGAGACTTCAACGCCGTACAACACGCTCATGTTGAAGACAAAGATCCATAGCAAAATAATCAAGAGCACTCCCGCTGCACCACCGACTGTGGTAACGACAAAGGCTTGGACATAAAACCCAAAAATATAGTTGGTAATCGTTATAGCGACACTGGTTATTATCGAAGCTAACGCAACATCCTGCCAATGAACCGTCGCCTCTGTAAGTACCTTATAAATAATAGCCAGTAACAACACGACTAACCCAAAAGAGAGAATTATCTGAGCTATCTCGAGAGCTACAAAAGTGAAAACTTGATCTACCGAAAAACGTACTATTGCATTGAACAGGGTGCTTGTAATCGCCGTCCAGATAATCACGACTAAACCCAAGAAAGATACAACCGTGAAGGGCATTATTTTTTGTCGAATCCGCTTCCGCCATGGTTGGTCCTTAGGCATTTTGACTTCCCAGATACAATCTAGGGTATCACGAAAAACTGAAAAAACACCGATTGCCCCTCCGACTGAGAAGCCCACTACAGCAATCGCTGTCCAAACAGACGTAAATGGTGATGACGAATTAACTAACAGTAACCTAAATAATTCTGCGACAGATGGTCCTGCGACAGCAGTTACCTGCTGAACAACTATTCCGACAGCTTGGTGTTGCCCCAAAAATTGAGAAAAAATGGCAATTACTACAAGAAGCAGTGTGGGCAGAGTAAATATTATGAAGTAGGTTATAGCAGCTGCTCGAAGAAACGCATTGTCTTCTATCCAGTCTTTAAAGGCTTTCTTGGAAATTCCATAAAGTTGGCAGCGGTTCATAATTTGTCGTCTGTAATTCTAAAATGCTGGGCATTTAAGAGTAAAATTTTGAGTCACAATGCATTGTATATGGATTTATTGCTGCAACCAAGCAATCACAAACGACAAGTTTTTTAAACAAACCACTTCAAGGTACTAGAAGAGGTTGATTACATGAGTAAAGAAGATGAAATGTTAGCTGAATTAAAGAAAATTAGAGAAGCAGTAGAGAAAGCACCTCCTGCAGCTCCGCCAAAGGGACTATGGAACGAATTCAAAGACTTTTTATCTAAATACAAAATATTGGGTTTAGCTGTTGCGTTTGTCTTAGGTTTGTATCTTGGCGCCCTAGTTCAATCACTCGTCAAAAACTTCGTTATGCCGCTTATTGGGTTAGCAATTCCAGGCATGACTGATCTCGCAACGTTTCAAGTAGTAGTGATGGAGCAGGTTTTTGGAATCGGCGACTTCTTGGCAGCGTTGATTACGTTCTTGATCGTGGCTTTCATTGTATTCTTAGTTGTTAAGGTAGCAAAACGATGGAACATAGAGTAAGTTACTCTTAAGTTTATGACTAGTATAAACCACAGAGAAGAGCAGTAGGATACTGGTTCTGTGGTCTTGCCACCTTTTTACTGCAAACTCGAGGTTTAACTCAAACATGATCACATCCATAAGGAAATGTGAAAATACTTTTTTGTTGTTTAGTTACTTTTTTCTTTAATGAGGAAGGGTTTGCCCGGAGACCTCAGCCTATGTTTTGGCTGTTTTAACGGTTTCTTTTTGGGATAGATGGCGCATAAACGCAAGTAACCTCGTTGTTGACAGCCAAGGGAACCTTATCAAGTCAACTCAAAACATTGATGATTACGCTGTCACGATATCTTCCGGCTGCGGCAATATACTCCTGAAAAACTGTAACGTAACAAACTCAGACTATGGATTATATGCAATAGACGTAGAAAACTTGTGCAAAACTCTACGTTTACCAACAACACTTCAGCTGCACTTTTTGGTTATAATATTGCAGGTCTTGTTGTTGATCACTCGCGGCTAAGTAATAATACTGTTGGCTCAGTAGCCATTGAATCAGGCGATATTACTATAAAAGACACTAACCTCAAGAACAATACCTATAGCATCGAAGTTATTCAAGACAGCAACATAACAATCCAAAAATGCTATACATAAACAACAATAATTTTGGCACAGGAACTCAAAACTGCACTAACGTTGGACTTTATAACACCCTGCTTAAAGAAAACAACTGTCCCATAGAAGCATATAATACCCATCTTATTTTCGAAAATAGTAATGTTTCAGTCAGTGGAATAGCTATTATCAGCTAAGAATGTAACCTAACTGCTACAAACTTGGAAATAAAAAACAACTATATTGGTCTGAATACATCCACCAGCAACGTAACAGTAACTCATGCAACCTTCAAGGAAGGTTTGTTAGCTGTTATGAGTTCCCAAAATCACCAGATGACTAGTAAAGATTGCACTATAGACAACAACACTCTTTCTGGCTTTTTAGATGTGTTATCTAACTCGATTGTAATCGATGATTGCAGTATAAACAATAATGAACAGGGTACTATGACTTTAGAATCCCAACACTTAGTTATCAAGAACTCTACTATCACTAACAACACGCTTGGTTTAAGAGCGGTTAACAGTTATGACCTACTCATTACTGGCAACTTATTCAACAGAAACGGATTAAGCAATGACGAGTACTTCTGTGGGGCCATAATTATGGAGGACTCCAACTGCCGATTCACTAGTACAATGTATGCACCTCCAAGCACTGTATTACATTTAAACTCAACATTTCAGGCAGGTGCAAAAGCATATTCTAACGATCGTATGATCGAGGGAAACTACGGGCTCACCCCAATAGCACAGATTTTAGCGGAACATGTACTGGCGCTAAGACAGATGGTTTTGCCGATACATTTTTGACTTTTTTGGAAACTGTAGAGTTTATGATTACTTACCGTACAGCCCAGACTACACTGAAAAAGTCGTTAACTTAACGACAAACCCACAATACACGACTATCCAACCTGACGAAGGAATAACATTCACAACCACTGCCTATGATGAATATGGCAATTCTTGGGAAGATGATGCTGCATACGCTGTTGATGGTGGATATTTCAACGGCACTTTAATCGGTTTTTATAAAGGAGTATACTTCGTTGAATCTGCCTACGGCGGTTTAACAACAAATACTGCTTTAACCGTTATGCATGGCTCTGTAAATCGCTTCATCGTTTTAACTCCGAGTTCCGCCAAAATTGACACTTCTTTCGCTATAAAAGTAGTAGCCATAGACCAATACTCAAACATCGTCAGACTTCTCACACCCGTACATTAAGCATTAACGGAGCAACGTAAACCCATCCATGGCAGGTTCATTTAACGAAGGCATATGAATAAGAAATGTTACCGTAACCAAAACAGGGTCATTTATTATCGATGTAACCCATAATAATGGTCACTCAGGTAAAAGCAACCTAATAAATGTGGGTGACGGCTCGAATTCCACGCCTACCCCAACCATTATACAAGCAGCCAAAGAGGACGGTTCAAAAGTTAACCTCCAAATAACCAGCAACGTAACTAGCTCACAAATAACCAACGTTACTATTACAAACAATTAAACCTTACAAACCACCTCTGCCTCTTTTACCCTAACAGGTTCACTTGGTTCCAGTAGATTTAGCAACATAACCATCGCTAAAAGTGTCGTTCCTTATGGAACTATTCCAACAGTAATAATTGACAACGAGGTAGCAGAGAAACAAGACTACACAGAAGACCAAAATAACTACTACATATGGGTTTACAAGTAGCTTAGCACACACCGCATAGAAATCCAGTTCAAGAAAAGCCTCTACCAACACCTACTGAGCAAAGGCAAATAGGTGAGCCTTATTGGTGGACATGGGTTGTAGCCCTTTTAATAGTATTCGTGACTCTCTGAGTGTAGGTATAATCTATTTCAAAAAACGCAATCATAAACAATAGACTAAACGGGAGCATTTTTTTGCTCACGAACGGTTTATATCAAAGCCTGACCTAAAAATACTTTGATTTATGGTGAATTACTATGAGCACTGAACCATTCCATGTAACAGATTCTAATTTTGAACAAACTCTAAATACCAACAAAATTATGTTGGTTGATTTCTGGGCACCTTGGTGCGGTCCATGCCGAGCATTAGCTCCAATTATCTCAGAGTTAGCAAACGAATACGTTGGCAAAGTATTAATTGGCAAACTTAATGTTGATGAAAATCCTCAGACCGCTGAGAAATTCCAAGTGTTCAGTATTCCAACGATGATTCTCTTCAAAAATGGACAAGAAGTAGATCGTTTAGTAGGTCTTTCCCCAAAAAACAGAATTGTTGAGTCAATCGCGAAGCATCAATGAGTTTAGGCAGTTTTCATTTTTTCATACATTTTTTCAAATGTCCAGCGTACGCTTGATTTGAGTTCTTTTAAGCGTTCTTCATCGGCGTTTTTTATAATTATTTCTCTAATCAATTCGCCTTCTCTTACAATGTTGTAACTAAACATTCTATCGGGTGTTAATTGACCTAATCTAACTAGTTCTTTGTCTTTCTCTTGCATCTTGGAGAAAACTTTTTCGACTAAAAAGTTGCTGAAAGGCGGTGTATTTACGCTGAATTTTTTGCTTTCATCGGGCATTATATGAATCTGTTGTTTTTCAAAATACATCAATGCCAAGGGTTCTTCACTCATGGTTTTGAGTGGTATGACGGTTTCAGTTTCTGTTATAGTTGAAACGGGTTCTGGTGGAACGGGTGTTTCGGGTGGAGTTTTTGGTAGGAGCACTTCTTTCATCGCTGGTACAGCAGCGTCTTTGATGTCACCTCGTTTAAAGCCCTTCTCCAATAAAATCGTGTTAAGGGTATCTAGTGTGGCTTGAACTTCGTTAATTTCTATGTTAAGTTGTTCAAGTTTATCTTCTAAGCGTTTTTTTAATGCTATCATTGCCTTCATTTTTTCTGAATCTTGAGCCAAACCAAATACACCCCTAACTAATTACGTAATAAGTCATTTATCAGTTTAACCCTTCCTTTAGAATAGAGTTTCGCCGATTTTTTTGAGCTGCGCATTATACATTCCTAGTACCTCTTTGGAGTTGGTAGCGTCCTGTGGGCTCTTATCTGTACGGTAATTTCCAGTGAATCGTGGAAAACGAATTGCTAAACCACTTCCTTTACGGATAGCGTCCATGGCAGTCATATGAATGGGGCTTAAGGTTACTTCTGCCCCTAAAATCTCTAGAACCATGTAGGGTTCAAACCATACGTCAGCTTCAAGAGTTGATTTTACTCGACTGTTCTTGCGTGGAACAATGTGTCTTTGTAGCGTTTCATAGAGTTTTGCTAAATTGGCATCTGTGAAACCTGTGCCGCATTTAGTCACGGTCTCAAAAGTATCATCTTCTGGGTTGTAAGTTGCTAGTAGTAATGCACCATAGGTACCGACCCGTTTGCCTCTGCCATGAAAAGCACCCACAACTACTAAATCAACGGTGTCAGTCATTTCACTCTTGTAATCCCGCTTGTACTTAATCCATAACCATCCCCTGTTACCCGCTTGATAGACAGAGTCTTTGCTTATTGATTTGCAAATAAGGCCTTCACAGCCTTCTTCGATGGCTTCTTCGAAAAAGTCTTCAAGGTCTCGGGGGTTGTTGACTGTTTTTTGCGTGGCTGGTTTTAAGCGGTCATTTAGTTTAATTATAGTTTGGAGTCTTTTGCGGCGTTGTGGCAAGGGTTGTTTGGTTAAGTCTTCGCCGTCTACATAGAGCAAATCAAAGCTGAACAGTGAAATGGGGTATTGCGTTATGGCTGCTTCAACACCGTATTTTCTTCTGCGATGCATTAGCTCTTGAAATGGACGCATGTCGCCAGTTTCCAAATCAACCGCGACGCATTCAGCTTCGAAGATAGCTTCTTCTGCATCGAGTTGTTCGCGTATTAGATTTACTGCGTCAGGGTATTGATTTGAAATGTTTTCCAAGCGCCTAGAGAACAATTTGACTTTGTTTCCAGTCTTATGTGCTTGAACTCGTTCACCGTCATATTTGTATTCAGCAATGCATTTACCGCCGAATTTTTCAAGGATTTCTTCAGGCGCTCCTAAACGTTCAGCGAGCATTGGGCGTATAGGCTCAAAAACCATGACTTGGAACTTTTCTATTCCTTCTATGCCCAAGTCGGCAACGACATTGGCCACTCGTCCTAAATCTGAGGAGATGTTGTAGGCGCGTTCAATTTTTTCTCTTGTTTCTTTACCGCCGCCATATGCGATTGCCAAGGCATCTAGCACTGTCATGTCAGCTATGCCCAGTCGCAAGTTGCCTGTTACAGTGCGAATAAGCCATTTAGCCTCTTTAGGTGAGGCATCTGTTAGTAATCCCGATAGGAGTGCCATTTTTAGGTCTACTGTACCACTGCCTGAGGTTTTAGCGAGCTTGTCGAGGGTTTCATACACATGTTCTACGGTTAGTTTTTTGCTAAAGAAGGTGGATTGTTTGCGTTTTGCAAGTTGTTGCTCAGCGGTTTTGCCGATGTCACCGCTTTTCTGTAGTTCTTTTTGGATTATGCTTTCGCTGCTGCCTGAAGCACGGGTGAGCGCTTTTATAGCTAGTTTTTCAGCTACGCCCATTTCAATACCCTCAAAATCTGGGTAGAGTTTTCCCTGTGTTAAGTATACTACTCGTGAGATAACTTCCTTGGGTGTATTTTTGAGCAGATCCACTAAATAGTCAGTCATTTCAAGACGCTTGGTAGTGCCTTCGATTCTTTCGTATGCATCAGCTATTACTACGTAATCCATGCTTGCTCGCTCACTGACATAGTCAATTATGTGAATATTAAAATTTTCATTTAACTTTTAATTTTAGATATGCTAGTTGATGCTCTGAATGAGCTAAAGGGTAAACGCATTATCCTACGTTCAACAGGCATTTGAAAAATTTATTAAGAATAATCTTTCTATCACCAATTATGAATGCAGCTGTTGTATACTTTTCTAGGACTGGGAACACAAAAAAATTTGCTCAAGCAATAGCTGATGCAACTAATGCGCCAATGTTTGAGTTATCCACCGCTGATGCTTCAAAAATTGCGAATGTTGATCTGTTAATTTTTGGGACTCCTGTTGAAGGGGCTAGTCCAACTAAGGAAGCTTTGACCTACATAACAAGCTTGCCTGTAGTGACTGGAAAGAAGGCAATTCTGTTTTGTACTTACAAACTCTTCGGTAACGAGCGGGCAATGAAAGTTATCGAGAAAGAACTTGTGAGCAGAGGTTATGAGGTGATTCTTAAGGTTTCAAAGAAAGGTATGAAAACAGAGCAATTAGCAGATTTCTCAGAAGTGATAAGTAAGTTAAAAGCGGTTCTATACATTAGAGATGGAAAGGTTTAATTTAGTGGTTTATGCTCCATCGATTAAATGTACTGTTCCATCTGGGCAGTAAACTTTGTCGAATACCCCGGCAATTTGGTAGCGTTTACTGCAGGCTCTCATTTCAGAGCATCCGTCGCAATCACGTGATAACATGTTTTTTCCTCCAATGATTATATGGTTAATAGGAAGCGCTCGGTCGAGTTACTGGTCGGCATCGTGTTTTCAACTGGGCGCTTGATATAGAACCTGAGTGAGAGGGCTCGGGTCCTTTTATACTTATCGTATAAGTGGGATATCCAACGATTCCGCAGTCAAAATTAAAGTTAATGTCTACGCTATTTAAACTATAAACAGATAACCTTGAATGTTGGTGACTGCATACGATATGCCAACAAAAACCCATCCGCTCCATAGCAACAATAGATGGCGCCAACCTCGCGTGAGAGGAATGCTCATGTGGTTTGCGGATAAAACTGGCTTGCACTACAACACTGGTGCTACAAAAGACCTATACCGCCAACTTGAGGATAACCCAAAGTAGAAGTATGGTTTTTTGACCTGAAAACCCAAAGTTAATAGCCTTTCGAGTTACCAAATAAACAGTGCATTTTTGGACCTTGGAAACCAACCTTAACCTGAAAGAATTCTTTAATATCGGCTAGAACGACTCGATTAAAACAACTTCACTATGAGGTCGTCTGCTTCTTGGAGGAGGCGATTCGTTAGGGTAACCAATGGGGATTAACGCGACAGGTCTCATATGCGGTGGTGCTTTGATTATTTTTCCGACTTCTTCCTCGCGGAAAGCACCCATCCAACAGCCACCTAACCCCAGGGAGGTTGCAGTTAAAAGTATATTTTCTATGGCTGCTGAGGTATCCTGCAATGCATAGAGTGTTTTTCCCCTTTCACCATAAGATTCTTCTGCTCGCTTCATGTCTGCACAAACTACAAAAACAACTGAAGCCGCCTCGAGCCATCTCTGATTATATGCGGCTTGGGCAAGTGCCTGCTTAGTTCTGTTTTCTTTTGCTATTATAAAAGCCCATGGTTGCGCATTGCCGGCAGAAGGGGCCATTCTTGCGGCAGCTACGAGTTTACTTATTAAATCTTGGGTTAGGTCTTGTTTTCTGTAGGATCGTATGCTTCGTCTGTTTTTGATTGCATCAAAAAATTCCATAATGGCTAATCCCTATTTACTTTGTTGCTTGAGGTTATAATAACCATTTCTCCGAGAGCGTTAGCAATATGCGTAAGAGCCTTAAGCGTTACTGTGAATTACGTACACGGAATGATGTGCACTAGAGTCTGAGCTTACGCTGTGAAAAGGACTCGACGGGCAACCTGACCAAAAAGCCATAACACTTTGGCTTAATTTACATTTAGACGCATCAATTTTTTAAATATTAACTA
>LSQX01086977.1_pt1 | contig 23719 bp, 18 predicted proteins | sample 654561 | NCBI WGS metagenome assembly LSQX01 (sample SAMN04489861, study PRJNA283612) | anaerobic digester metagenome | isolation source: 4 biogas reactors fed with cattle manure at either 37C or 55C with and... | place: Denmark: Kongens Lyngby | collected 2014
AAAAGCGGGTAGTCACAAGGATAAGTTCTGAACCCACCCCATAAGGTAAACTGAATACGGAAAACACCTCATTTCCGATCAATTCCGAAATGAGGTGTTTTTTAATAAATGACGATAAAAACAACGAGGGTTGTCCCAAAATGACGTCATCAATAAAAGCTTAGATTCCATTGTGCTTACAAACTTGCCGCCAAATCAGAAATGGTTATTGTATCATACATTCATTGCGGTAGCGGATGAATTGTTGTTATTCGTTTTGCGGTTAATTGACCAAAGTCAAAAAGCGGAGGATAAGAAATTATCTTACCCTCCGCTTTTTGTGTCCTCAACCCACATAATACGAAATCTGATTTATGACGGCATCCTTGTGTCATGGTATTTTTTACCCTCTTTGCGTCCGCTATCTGCCGTTCCCAGCAATCCTGCTGGTTGTCATAAAATTTTAGTGAGGCGAAAAAGACGAAGGTTGATATTCTCCCTTTTTCACTGAGAAGGGACAATTTTCGCGCAACAAATGGTCACATCCCACGGTATATGCTATAATAAAAAATATAAATGCATTATAAGCCCAAGTGCCAAACGACTCTTGTCGATGAAAAAAAACAATCATGTAAATCAACCGGTGGAAGGAGGAACGTATATGCATTTTCAGTACAACCCCCATATCTGGGTTTATCTCGGCACGGCGGCGATACTGCTTCCGGTTGTGGCATATACGGCATATAAGCGGGCTGCCGACCGGCTGTGGATTATCACCCAGGCGATGGTCATTCTTTGGTGCCTTGGATACGTTATGCAAATATCAACGACAGATCTCAAAACAGCCGCCTTTTGGTACCTTGTTTCCAATGACTTCGTGGGATTGAAGGCCCCGGTCATTTGGCTGTTATGGGCTTTGACGGTCGCCGGCCGCAAAAGACAGATCACCCGTCTCCGGGTGACGCTGCTTCTTGTTTTTCCGGTGATTACCGATATTCTGAATCTGACTAATTCGTGGCACGGCCTGGTATACCGCCGGATGTGGCTGGATATGTCGGGGGATCATCCGCTATTATATTTTATTTGCGGCCCCTGGTACTGGGTAATTGCCGCTTATTGCGGTATTTTACTCCTGGCCGTGATCGCCGTCCAGGTCAAAGCGGCCCTGAACCGGGAGCTGCTGCATCCGAGACAAGGTTTGGCTATAGCCGCCGGGACCGCCGCCGTTTTGATTTTTATTTTCTTGAGTATCATCACACAGGGCTCAATGTTCGGTTATTATGATCTCACTCCGGTTATGATCGGTGTCGCCGCGGTCCTCGCTGGTCTGGCCTTCCGTTTTCGGGCGCAGGAGGCCGTACCGGTTCCCCGCAATGCGGTCATGGAGAAGATGACCAGCGCCGTGCTGATCCTGGATGACCGTAACCGGATCATGGACTTGAATCCGGCGGCCGAAGCGTTTTTCGATCTGAAAGCCTCCAAAGCAGCCGGCCGCGTCTTTGAAGAAGCTTTGTTAGGCTGGCCGGAGCTCATTGCGGCCAGCCGTGATAAGTCCGTCAACTGTGAATTTTCCCGTGACGGACGGCATTACGAAGCCTATTTTTTCGCTCTAAACGACGGCCGGAACGCGGCAGGTTACATAGTGGTGATCCAGGATGTCACGGCCAATAAAGCGGTCGAGACACAACTGGCCCAACACCGGCAGGCTTTGCTGGTTTTGCAGGAAAGAGAGCGGTTGGTCCGGGAGTTGCATGACAGCCTGGGGCAGGTCTTGGGTTATACAAATATCCAAATACAGGCCGTCCGGGAAATGCTTAATACCGGCCAGCTTCCGGCGATTGACGGCAGCCTGGCGCGTTTGTCTCAGGTGATCGCGGAGGCCAATACGGAGGTCAAGGAGTTCATTTACGGGGTCAAAACCACCCTGCTTTTTAAAGAAGGCTTTTTCCCCGCGTTGCAGCAATACCTGACTCATTTTGAACGAAATTTCGGGGTCTGGACTCAAATGCAAAACCAAGATAACCTTACCGAGGAAGACCTCGATCTGACAGTAGGGGTACAGCTTTTCAGAATCATACAGGAGGCCCTCGCCAATGTGCGCAAGCATGCCCGGACCAGTGAAGCAACCATCGTTTTTCTGAAAAAAGACCGGCAAATTCTGATTTCAGTGGCCGACGATGGCGTGGGGTTTGATCCCAAAAAGCTCACGGCTGGACAATCCTTCGGACTGGAAGTGATGCGGGAGCGCGCAGGGCAGATCGGTGGGGAAATCCGAATCGACACTGCGCCGGGACAGGGCACTACGGTGACGGTAACCATCCCTCGCTTTACCGGTCCTTGCGGGGGAGCAGAGCCGGAAGGCCCCAAGGGTGACCCCACAGAAAAAGACAGTAAAATCAGAGTCTTGTTGGCGGACGATCACATCCTGTTCATGGAAGGGCTGAAAAACTTGATTCTCTCCAAAGGGTTTGAGGTCGTCGGTACTGCCAGAGACGGCCTTGAAGCTCTGGAAAAAGCCCGCTTACTGCATCCCGAGATGATTTTGATGGATCTGCAGATGCCCCGCTTAAGCGGCCTGGCGGCTACTCGGTTAATCAAGGCTGAGATGCCGGAAATCAAAATCGTGATCCTGACCATATCCGACCGGGAGCAGGACCTTTTCACGGCGGTTCAAAACGGGGCTTGCGGATACTTATTAAAGGGACTTAGAACAGATGAGTTTATTGAACAGCTTTTCGACCTGGCTTCGGGCAACGCAACTATCTCGCCCGAATTAGCCGCTCAGGTTTTGGAGGAATTCATAAGGAATGAAAAAGATACGTCGACGGCAGAACATAGTCCGGTCAAACCCGAAGAATATTTATCCAAACGACAGATTGAGATTCTGGCTCTGATAGCAAAGGAATATACTTACAAGGAAGTGGCGTCCAAGCTTTTTATCAGCGAGCGTACCGTTAAATACCAAATGGCCGATATTCTGAAAATACTTCAGCTCCAAACCCGCCGCCAGGCAATCGCTTACGCACGGGAGGTGGGGCTGGGAAAGGAAAGCGGGAGTTAGGAAACGAAAAGAATCATGCTGAGAATATCGGTTATCATCCTCATGCTGAAAACGTGCTACGGAATCAGAAAATGCGAGATCTTTTCCGGCGGTCAAATAACACTTTAGTTCGGTATGTAAAATGGTTTCTGGACAGTTTATAGCAAAGGCAATCCTTTTTTGACAGGATTGCCCTTTTTTTGCCTTTTTTTTGCCCCCCAAAAAATCGGAGTTACTATTATAATTTATTAAAAGAAGTCGATTCTTGCGTCGTTTAATTTTTGATATAAGTAAGGAGAGTTTAGTGATGAGCAGTACATCCTCACGAAAAATGAATAATTTTAAAGAAGCCTGGACAAGCCTTTTTCCAGGCAAATCAACAACCGCCCAGACTCCGGAGGCTCAGGCAATTTCACAGCCGGCTGCATCACAAGAAGAAAATACCTCAAAAGCGCCCGACAAAAAAGGAGTTGTTAAGACTACGGGGTCAAATATGGCGAAAAGCCTGCATTCGGATTCTTCCGAGGTTACCGTAATCTCCAAGGATACAGAAATTAACGGCTCCATAACAAGCAAGGCAAACATAAAAATTACGGGCACCGTAAAAGGAAACATAACGAGCGATGCAAATGTCATAATTTCCGGAACAGTGGAAGGCGATATAAGCGGGGAATCCATTGCATTACAAAGCGGCAGCATCACTGGGAATATTACAAGCAAGACTACCGTCACCGTATCGGAGAAATCAATGATTGAAGGCGACATCAAATGCGGTAAATTCAACTTAAACGGCAATGTGAAAGGAAATGTCCAAGCATATTCATCGGCTACATTGGGAAGTATCGCCGTCATTCAGGGCAATCTGACGTCTCAATACCTTTCCATAGAGGAAGGCGCGACTGTCGACGGCGCTATTAAGGTCAGCAGAGACAGGGAGTCTCCAATGGGAAATATGTTCCAAATCGGCCTTAACAAGCCCATTGCTGCTGAATGCATATAGAAAACAGAGGGATATCCGCTTTTCTCTCACGCTTGAAGTATCTTCGATTGCGCTGATGCGCCTGGCTTTCTCTATCTTTAATCCACCCGTACCCTCGCCAGCATCTCTTCACTGGAGATCTTACCCTCTACGTAATCACGCCGGGCCTGACCGGCTGCGGCAGACCAGGTTTTAAACTGTTCCTCGGTCAAATCCCTGCCGCTGCGCTCCCCGGCATATTTCCCCGCCGCGCGGTATCTGCGGGAATAGACCTTGTTGTACTCGGTGAGATATTGCTGCAAATATGTGTCGGCTTCAATCCCTTTTTCAAAGAACAGCTTTGCCCCCACCTGCTTGCAGGTCCTCTTGCCCTTGTACGGCCTGTCGCAGAAATCCCGCTTGCGCTTATCGGTCAGCACGAAATATCGCCCGCAGAGCTTGCACCGCTTCACATACTGCCCGTTTTTCAGCATCTCGGTAAATTCAAAGAACAGCATCTCGTCCAGATACTCAATCAGGTAATAGGGCATCAGGCTCACCCCCTCGCCGTTCTGATGCATGATCTCCAACAGATCATCCTGCTCGGTCAGCTTCCAGTCGTGGATATCCCGTAGGGTATCAATATCCACCTTACCTTTCTTTTTTGGCAGTAGCGCATACTGTATTTTCACTGCGGCATCTCCGAACTCGGGATGCCCCGCCATAAACTCGCACAACCGCTCGGACATGATTTTGTCCGGGCGGTTTTCTTTATCCAGGCACATATCAACCGCTTCACGAAAAATCTCCTGCAATTCGATGACACGCTCCAACTCCTCCAGGCAAATGGAAAGTTGCTTGAGTCTCTCGGCATCGATATCGCCCTTGTAGTAAATAGGTGTTTTCAAAATATTGTTGAGCAGCCCCATGAGAAAGAAAAACGCATAGCTGTGCTTATGCTTCAGCGTTTCCGCCACATCGTAAACAGCGTCCCGGACTTCCTGATAATGCTCCATCGAAAGAGGAATGTTCTTTGCCGCCGCCAAACACAGCCGGTACTTGCTTAAGTCCAGCTCGACAAAATCAATTAATCCCTGTCCGATATGCTTCTCCGCGTACTGCCCGTTATGCTCAGCGTCGGTAAACGACATGAAATGAACCAGTCCGTCGCTGCCGTAAAAAACGCGGATGTGCGGATACTGAGCCATGCTTTTCTCCCTCCTGCAAATAATCGAATTTCTTTAAAATCCGTCATTTGCACTTCCCTGTGTACTCCGGATTTTGTCTGTACGATAATGATAGCACAGTGAATGGAAGATTTCAAATTACGATTCATTATCACGTAGGAGGTGAGTCCGATGCACAGCATGAAAACCCTCCCGTCGGGAGGGGCAAGCATAGCGTTCGGCTGTACGCCGACCGCATAAAAAGCGGGGCGCTGCCCCACACCCCGTGGAACGAAAGGAGCGCATGAGCCATGAAAAGCGAACGATTCAACATCCGAATGACACCGCAGGAGAAGGCGGCGATTATTGGCAGGGCAAAACGGGCAGGCCGGACAGCCTCGGAATTTATGATCGATACGGCGCTGAACCGGAAAATCATCGTCATCGACAGTCTGCCGGAGATGGTACGCGAGCTGAAAGCCCTGGGCAGGAATCTCAACCAGCTGATGATTCTGTGCAACATGGGAAAGGTACAGGCTGTTAAGCTGGATGAATTCGAGGAAACCCTTGCGGACATCCACAGCGAGCTTCGCAAGCTGACGGAGGTGCTGTGATGGCTACCTTTACCCCGATTAAAAATCAGAAGCAGACAAAGGGAGCGCTGCTGGGAACGATGCTCTACGCCATCAACAAAAAGAAAACCACCTATGAAGGGCAAAGCCTGGTATCCGGTTTTAACTGCAGCGCCTATACCTCTTACCTTGAAATGATGACCACAAAACAGCAATACCGGAAAACAGATAAGCAGCAATTCTTTCAATTCGTACAGTCTTTCCCCGAGGATACCGACCTGACGCCGCAGGAGGTTCACCAGATCGGTTTGGAGTTTGCCGCCCGGCAGTTTCCCGACTATGAGGTTCTAATTGCCACCCACTGCGACACGGACAACCTCCACAACCACCTTCTGGTCAACTCGGTCAGCTTCAAGACCGGCAAGAAGCTGCATCAGAATCATGGCGATCTGATACAGCACCGCAGGGCCAACGATGAAATTTGCCTCGCTCATGGCCAGCCTGTGCTGGAAAGTTACCACAAAGGCCAGAAGAAAAAACGCGCGCTGGCGGGAGAATATCGCGCCGCCGAGCGCGGCGAGAGCTGGAAGTTCACCCTCATCAAGGCTATTGAGGACGCCCTGCTGTACAGCACAGACCGGAAGAGCTTTATTCAGAATATGGAGTATGAAGGCTACAAGGTTCAGTGGAGCGATACCCGGAAATGTATCACCTACACCTGCCCCAATGGGATGAAATGCCGGGACAACAAGCTCCATGACGAAACCTATCTCAAGGAAAATCTGGAGAAGCTGTTCGAGTACCGCGCCGAGCATGGTTTCACTCCGCTTACCCCGGAGCCGCTCGAAGGTTGGCTGGGACAGGTGGAGAAAGCGGAAAAGCTATCCGGCGACCTTATTTCTCTCGGCAAAAACTTGGAGAGTGTGGGCGATGCGCCACCTCCGCTTACGTCGCACTCATGGACGGACAGTAAGCAGAAGCAGCGGGAGGCCCGCAAGAAACTCGCCCAAGGGCACAAGCTCCAGCGTGAGCAGGAACAGGAAATGGATCTGACGCTGTGACCCCAACGGGGAGAAAGGAACCCTATGGACAGAGAAAAAATGATTGCGCGGCACTATCTGGACACCGGCATTCTCGGTGCCTATGAAACCGCCGAGGTGGTATGGGACGAAGTGGTGGATGGGAAGTGTGTCCCCTGCTTTGAGGACGCGATGGCTGTTTTCGATACCGGACAGACCAGAACCGACCGCATGATGGATATCGAGGGCAGACGCTTCCGCGTCCGCTCGGTGTTCCCGACAGACACCGAAATTACCCCCACGGACAAACTCCTGGCACTCATCGACACAGAGTTCGAAAAGGATATACGGACTGCCTGAAATCAGTAGACTTGCGGCAACCGATACGGTATGATGTGTGATACCGTATTCGGTTTGCCGCAAGAAAAGGAGGATTTTAATCATGGCAAACCAGGAGAAATATACGATTTTGTATGGCAGGCTCAGCCAGGAGGACGAGCGTGAGGGCGAGTCCAACAGCATCCAGAATCAGCGGCAGATGCTGGAGAAATACGCGGAGGACAACGGCTTCACCAACCTGAAATTTCTGTATGACGACGGCTACTCCGGCACCAACTTCAACCGTCCGGCATGGAAGGAGGTGATGGAACTGATGGAAAGCGATCAGGTCGCCACCCTCATCGTCAAGGACATGTCGCGGCTCGGAAGGGACTACCTTCTTGTGGGACAGTACACAGAAATGATCTTTCCCAGCTACGGCGTCCGCTTCATCGCTGTCAACAACAACGTGGACAGCCTGTATGGCGATAACGACTTTACCCCGTTTGTGAACCTGTTTAACGACTTCTACGCCAAGGATACCAGCCGGAAGATTCGGGCGGTGAAAAAGGCGCAGGCGGAGCGCGGTGAACGGATCGGCACAAGGCCGCCCTACGGCTACAGGAAAAGCGAGAACAACCCCAAACAGATTGTCCCAGACGAGCAGGCAGCGGACGTTGTGCGGCATATTTTCCGGCTCTGCGCCGAGGGCAGCGGCCCCAGCCAGATCGCCCGGCAGCTCAAGGCGGAGCGGGTTCTGACGCCCACCAATTACTACTACCGGCAAACCAATGTGGTATTGGTAAATCTGGACACGGAAAGGCCATACAACTGGAGTAAGACCAAAGTGGCCAGTATTCTGGAGGATGTGTCCTATCTCGGGCACACGATCAATATGCGCTACACCACCGTGTCCTACAAGAACAAAAAGCAGGTTGAGCGCCCGGAATCCGAATGGCTGAAGTTCGAGAACACCCATGAGCCTCTGATTTCACAGGAGCTTTGGGACATCGTACAGGACATCCGTAGTCACAAAAAACGTCCTCCCAAACAGATGGACACCCCCAATCTGTTCTCCGGCCTGGTGTTCTGCGCCGACTGTGGCGGTACGCTGGTGCTTCACAGGGCGCACACCATGATGGAAACGCAGAACAACTTTATGTGTTCCACCTACAAGAAGCGCGGCAAAGAGGAGTGCAGTTCCCATTACATCCGGGAAACCCAACTCAAAGCGATTATTCTGGACGACCTCAAGCGGGTGACCCACTACGCCCGGCAAAAGGAAAAGCTGTTTGCGGAGCATATCACCCGCAAAAACTCCGCCGAAACCCGGCAGGAGATCACCCACACCCAGCGGGAGATTGACGCCGCCAAGCGGCGGGATGGTGAACTGACCACGTTGTTCAAGCGGCTGTATGAGGACAATGTGTTGGGACGTATCCCCAACGAACACTTCCGGCTGCTCTCCTCGGAGTACACCACCGAACAGGCGGAACTACGGGAGAAGCTCCCGAAGCTGGAGCAACGACTGGAACGACTTCAGAACTCGCTGACCAATGTAGCGCAGTTTATTGACAAGGCCAAACGGTACAGCGACATCACGGAGCTTACGCCGGAAATCCTGCGGCTGTTCATTGAGAAGATCGTGGTGGGAGAAAAGTCGCAGAAATATTCCCGCACTGCCGAGCAGGATATCTGGATTTACTACCGCGACATCGGGCTGATGGACACGCCGGTCGAACCATCCTGCGAAACGGAAGCAGTGCCTGAGGAATACGAACTTATGGATGTCCAGGCTACTATTCTGACAGCATAGGCAAAAAAGCAGGGCGGACAGCCCAAACTGTCCGCCCCATCACAGGGATTTATACCCGGTTCACTTTTTGTCCCTATGATACCCCGCCTAAGCCGGGCGTCATCTTTTCGTTTTTTCGTTATGCTCTTTTGAAGTGCTCCAGCAGCAGCTTGTCCCGAAGCTTCGTGCTGCACAGCTGTTCGAATTCCGCCGGTGTGCCGGTCTGCAATCCCTTTTCCACGGCACTCTTGATGATGCCGATCTGGGCACAACTGCTGTCCAGCATGTTCACGCCCACCAGGTTCGATCCGTTCCAGGCTCTTTGCACGTAACCGCCGTTCCGCTCTTCTGTTTCCGTGCGGGTACCGCTCGTCAAGTCCCCGAATCCGGAGAAAACCATGTGTATAAAGTGAGTGATGTTGTGGGGGATCGCGCCGCTGTAGACGTCCTCCGCACCGGCCATATTGCGGCCTGCGGTCCTGCCCTGATAGCGAGCGTTGGGCCAGAGGCCGATGATCTGCTTCTTTCCGGTCAGCAGGTTCATGCCCTGAGCCACATCTCCGGCAGCGTAGACATCCGGGTCGCTGGTGCGCATGTGGTCGTCCACCAGGATCCCTCTGTCGATCTCGATCTGCTCTCTGTCGATGAATCCCAAGTTGGGACGAACCCCGATGCAGACTGCGATGAGATCCGCCTCTTCCGGCGGCTTTCCGTCCGAAAAGTACCCGCTGAGCTTCCCGTCCGCTTCCAGGATCTTCTCGATCCCCGCTCCGAACCGAAGGCGGATGCCTTTGTCGGTCAGCCGATTCTCGATGACGCAGGCGCACTCTTGATGCGCCGCCAGAGGGAACAGGTAGGGCGCCATGTCCGCCAGGCAAACTTCCGCTCCGGCATCGTACAGCAGTTCCACGACCTTGATGCCCACCATGGACGCGCCGATGACCAAGGCCTTCCCGGGCTTCTTCTCCAGGGCTTCCTTCAGCTTTTGGGCATCCTCTACCGTCCGCATGGTGTACACTCTTTCGCGGTCCATCCCTTCGATGGGCGGCAGGAAAGGACTCGCGCCGGTGGCCACCAGACATTTGTCGTAGGGATACACGGCTCCGGAAGCGGTGCTGACGGCCTTCGTTTTGGTGTCCAGTCCGGCCACAGGTGAACCCAAGTGCAGCGTTACGTCATACTGCTCATAGAGATCCATGTTGCAACCGTAGGGGAACATCGCCTCGAATTCGATTTTTCCCGATACGTAATAAGTAGTCAGCATGGGATTGTAAGCCGGCTGCGCACTGTCAGAAACGAGATGGATCTCCCCTTCGTACTGATTTTCCCGAAGGGCTTTGACCGCCTCGACGGCAGCGCCGCCGTTTCCGATGATGCATATTTTTTCATTCTTTGGCAAATGGTTCACCGCCCTTTATCTGTGGATCCGCGGGGGATCAGATCCCCGCCGAATACTTGTTGCCCGTGGCCAGCACCAGTCTGGCGGCCACTTTCGTCTGTTCCTTTTTGCTCAGTTCGGCAGTGTCGCCGTAGCGCAGGGCTTTCGCCGGACAGGAGGCAACACAGGCCGGCTCGGCCTCTCCGTCCTGCAGGCGGTCCAGACACAGGTTGCACTTCTGCATCAGGTCGTCCTTTCCGTATTGCGGGATGCCGAACGGACAGGCCTGGAGACACATTTTGCAGCCGATGCACTTGCTCTCGTTCACCACGACGCGACCGCTTTCCTTGTCCCGGGAAAGCGCTCCTGTGGGGCAGGCGATCACGCAGGGCGCATCCGCGCAGTGCATGCACGACAAAGAGATGTAACTCACCGTTTCCTGACCGTAGTCGCCTTGCTCCACTTCCATGACGCGTCTCCAGATCGGAGCGGTTTGGGACAGAGCTTCCTCCAATGTATGGGGCGCCAAATCGTTTTCCTGCTTGCAGGCCGATTGACAGGCGAAGCAGCCGATGCATCTGTCGATATCAAAATAAATTGCCTTGCTCATGAGAGGGCCTCCTTTTCCGTTTTGGTCATTTGGGCCAGACAGCTGGTGTAGTTGGCCTGGCTGGAAATCGGACAGAACTTGTCGTCGATGCTCAATTCGTTGTAGTTCGCGTCCGGCCATCCGCCGGGCACGTACACACTTCCTTCGCTGACGATGTTCGTCACGTGGGCCTTGATCTTCATTTTGCCCCGCAGGGAAGTCAGCTCGATCATATCTCCGTCCTGGATGCCTTGCTTTTCGGCGTCCAGCGTGTTGACCATCGCCAGGGCTTCCGGCCGCATTTCCCGGATCCACGGGAGCGTACGGCCTTGATCATGGACGTACATCGGTCCCGGTCTTCCTGTAAAGCAGATGAACGGATATTCTTTGGCCACGTCGGGGGTCGACCTTCTGTTTTCAGCACCTTCCACAAAGCGAGGGAGCGGATCGTATCCGATCTGGGCAAAGACTTCCGAGAAAATATTGGCTTTTCCCCCGGAAAGGGCAAATCCGCTCTTCTGATATTTACGGTATTCGATCTCCCCGAACCAAACCCAAAATTCTTTACTTAATTGTTCGTAAGTAATACCGGAAGGCTTCAGCATCAAGTCTGTGTAATATGCGATGTCTTCCGAAGGAAAGTATTCTCCCAGTCCCAGAGCATTGGCAAGCTTGACGCAGATCAGCCAGTCCGGAAGCGCTTCTTCAAAAGTCGCAACCTGTTTTCTCAGACGGATATACGGAGAGAACCGGTCGTACTGGAAGTATTCGGGCTCCGTCTTTTCCAGGAACATGGCGGCAGGCAGCACGATGTCGGCCAGCTGGATGCTCGTTTCGGTGATGTACGGATCCACAACAGCCACAAACTCCAGCTTTGACAAAATCTCTTTGACCTTCGCGGCATTGGGGAACATCAGCAGCGGATTGCAGGCCTGGATGATCCCGGCTTTGACGGTTCCGTTTTCCACGAGATCCATGGCATCCGGCGTGGGCATGCAACCCTGCATGGCATAGAGCAAAGGATAGTGGCATTCCGGCGGATTGTATTGCGGCACATTGAAAAACTCCACAAACTCCCTCGGCGGCTCATCGGGGTTCACCATGTGATTGAGGGTAAACTCTGCATTCAATTTCGGCGACATGGTGGTGACCACATCTCCGCCGGGGGCGTCGAAATTGCCTGTGACCAGCCGGAGGATCGCGATGGCCCGGGCAGTCTGGGTCACGTTGATGCGGCCTTCGAGACCGTGGCCGGTGATGATGCATACGCCCTTAGTGGTGGCCAGTTCTTCTGCGAAGGAACGGATTTCTTTGGCCGGGATCCCGGTAACCTCCGCGGCCCATTCCGGCGTATAGACGATTTGGTCGCTGTTGCCGCCCCATAAATGCTCTCTCAACTTGCTGAGTCCGGGGTCGTTCGTATAATTATCCACAAATTCATGATCCCAAAGATCTTTTTCGACGATGACATACAAAACAGCCAAGGCCAACGCCAGATCCGTGCCCGGCTCGATCCGAAGATACCGATCCGCTTTGGCGGCCATGTGGAAATGGAGCGGATCGATGGCGACGATCTTGCAGCCCCGATCTCTGGCGTCCAGGGCGAAATGACTTTGGGTCGAGCTGGAAAAAGCCGGCTGCCTGCCCCAATAGACGATCATGTTTGCCTTTTCGTAGTCCGGAAACATCGGTACGCCCGCATAGGTCATGGCCTGGCCGATCACCCGGGGGACAAAGCATTCCGAAGTGCCCCAGGAAACGTCGGCGCCGAAGGCGTGGGCCATCCGCTCGTACATCTGATAGGGAAATCCCCAGCCGGAAGCCTGGCCGTTATAGAATCCCACCGCACGGGGTCCGTGCTCGGCTTTGACTTTGTTGAACGCTTCGGCGATGGTTTTCAGCGCTTCCTCCCAGCTGATGCGCTCCCACTTGTTCTCGCCTCTTTCGCCGGCTCTTTTCACCGGATATTTAAGGCGTCTGGGGTCCTGAAGCATCTGTTTGGCGCTCAGTCCTTTGGAACAGATGGCTCCCTTTGTTCTGGGATCTTTGGCATATCCCTCCACTTTATCCACTTTTCCGTCTTTGAGTTTCACCTTTAAGGAGCAGCTGTTGGTACAGGCTCCGCACACGGTCAAAACTTCTGTTGCATTTCCGTTCATAGCATCCCATCCTTTTTTGTGATCCGAGGCTGTAATCGGGAGAAGACTTGTCTGCTTGTCAGACAGGTTATAGGATCAATATACCAAACACAAATACCGGCGTCAAGGGTTCGGAAAGAGAATCCTTTGTCTGTGCCCTTGCTTATTTCGTTCCAATCTTATATACTTTTTGCGTCGGAAAGAGGAGATGAAACCCTATGTTTATGAAAGCCAACGGGAAAAAGCTGTACGAGGAAGTGGCCGGTCAGATCAAACACCTGATCGAAACCAAACAGTTGAACAGCGGCGATATGCTGCCCTCGGAAGAGGAAATGTCCAAGAGTATCGGCGTTGGAAGATCGACAATAAGAGAAGCACTCCGAAGCCTGGAACTGATCGGCCTGGTGGAAACGAAGAGAGGCAGGGGCACCTTCGTCAAAACGGCCGACGTAAAGGCCTTCAACGACATACTTCTCGACAGCATCAAGCTACTCGATGTGGATTCTTATCACGTCTATGAGATCGACCGGCTCCTGGAACCCAATGCGGCTCGGCTTCTGGCTCAACGAGCGAAAGATGAACACATCGAAATGCTGGAGTCGATCCTTCAAAAGATGGACGAGTCCCTCAAAAGCGGAGGATCGGGAGAAGTCGAATCCCTGGCATTCCATAAAGCAATCTTCAGTGCGCTGGACAATCCATTTCTCGACATCATTTTCGACCTGACGAAAAATGTCCATCAAAAGGATCGGAAGGCTATTTTTAATGTGACGGACCGGGCCCGCAAGACCTACGAGGAACACTACAAAATTTTCGAGGCGATCAAAAGCAGGGATGGAGCCAAGGCTTATCGATACATGGAAAAACACCTCACCAAAGTGGGGGACGTCTACGATAAAATATTCAGTTTCAAGTATTCCGGAGAGATTGATCGAGAAGAAGAATGACCCCAAAATCCGTGCCGTCCGGTGAATCCGGGCGGCATTTTTTAAGTACCTTTAAAGTTCCTGCCAACCGGGATCTCCCGGATCTTCCGCAAAGCGCAGGACCTGCTTGGCGCCCCGCTCATCCACGTAGCCGTATTCCACGGCCACCTCCAGCAGCGCTTCCAGATCCGTCAGGGAATAATTCTCCAAGCCGGCGGCCTTCAGCGTCTCTTTTCCGGTTTTCATATTGTAAGTAAAAATGGAAGCGACACCCAAAACCCGGCAGCCGGCAGCCCTTAATGCATCCGCTGATTCCACACAGCTTTTGCCCGTGGAGATCAGATCCTCGATCACCACCACCTTCTGCCCCGGTTCGCATTTGCCCTCGATCCGGTTGGTCCGGCCGTGATCCTTGGCGCTGCCCCGGACGTAGCCCATGGGCCAGCCCAGGATCCGGGCCGTCAGCGCCGCATGGGCGATGCCGGCGGTGGCAGTTCCGAAAAGTCCCTCTCCCTGGGGGAAGTACTGTCGAACCAACTCCGCCAGGCCTTCTTCCACGTCGTTTCGTATGATCGGATAAGACAGGATCAAACGGTTGTCGCAGTAGATGGGGCTCCGGATACCCGAAGCCCAGGTAAAGGGATCCTCCGGCCGGAGAAACACGGCTCCGATCCGAAGAAGATGTCCGGCAATGATCTCTCTCTGACTATTCATCGATCCCTCCCATAAATTCTTTCCGGCAGCGCAGATACGCTTCCAAGGGATCCGGTGCTGCGGTGATCGGCCGTCCGACCACAATCAGGTCGGACTCGTCCCGGGCGGCCAGGGCCGGCGTAGTGATCCGGACCTGGTCATCGGGTTTCTGATTTTCCGCAAACCGAATGCCGGGTGTGACGCATAAAAAGTGTGGACCGATCTCCCGTTTGATCAAAGCGGCTTCCAGCGGAGAGCATACCACGCCGTCCAAACCCGCTTTTTCCGCATTTCGGGCGTAATGCAGCACGGCTTTTTCCACCGAGCCGGGAATCAACAGCTGAAGATTCATCGTTTCCTGCCCGGTGCTGGTCAGCTGTGTCACGGCGATGATTCGGGGCCGTCCCTCCGCCGCATTTTCCACAGCCTCTCTGGCAGCCGTCATCATGGCGATGCCGCCGGAAGCGTGAACGTTGACAATGTCGACGCCCAGACTCGCTACGCTGCGCACGGCTCCCCGAACCGTATTGGGAATATCATGAAGCTTCAGATCCAGAAAAATCTTGTGTCCACGCTCCTTGAGTTCCCGGATGATCCCGGGTCCCTCGGCGTAGAACAACTCCATCCCTACTTTTACGAAGGGCCTTGCACTTCCCAGCCGACCCAGAAATGCAAAAGCCTGCTCTTTGCCCTGAAAATCCAGGGCGATGACGACATCTTTCATATCGGATCCTCCTTCTACTGTTGATCCGCGTCGATGGTGGAGACCGGAATGGTCATATCCTCCAGCACGTTCAGCAATACATTGACTGTGGAAAGACTGGTGAAGATTCCGATGTTGTTCTCCACCGCCGTACGTCGGATCATGAACCCGTCTTCGTGGGTGCCTGCCGTGATGTCCTGGGTATTGATGACATAGGTTACATGCCCCCGGGTGAGGCTCTTCAGAATATCGTCGCTCCCTTCGCTGATTTTTTTCTTCAGGCGCGTCTTGATTCCGCTGCGCTTCAGGAAGTTTGCCGTGCCTTCCGTCGCCTCGATATTGAACCCCAGGTTGTAGAAACGGCGAATGAGCGGCAACGCCTTTTGTTTGTCTTTGTCCGCCAGCGTCACGAATACGGTTCCGTAGTTCTCGACTTTGATGCCGGAAGCCTGAAGCGCTTTGAAGAGCGCCCGGTTCAAGTTCACGTCGTAGCCGATGGCTTCTCCCGTGGATTTCATTTCCGGAGAGAGATATGCGTCCAACCCCCGGATCTTGGAGAAGGAAAACGTGGGCGCCTTGACATACCAGCGCTTGCGATCCTCCTGAAGAAACGTGCCGTACCCCAATTCTTTGAGCGTGTATCCCAGCATCACCTTTGTAGCCACGTTGGCCAGGGGAATCCCGGTTGCCTTGGACAGGAAAGGGACTGTCCGAGAAGATCTGGGATTGACCTCGATCACATAGACATTTTCCTGTTCGTCCACAATGAATTGGATGTTGAAAAGTCCCCGGATCCCGATGCCCAGCCCTAATTTGTTGGTATAATCCACCAATGTCTGTTTTACTTGCTTCGATACCGAAAAAGCCGGGTAAACACTGATGGAGTCGCCGGAATGAACGCCCGTTTCCTCCACGTGTTCCATCAGACCGGGAATGTACACGTCCTTTCCGTCGCAGATGGCGTCGGTCTCCAATTCTTTGCCGGCAACATATTTGTCGACCAGAACCGGTTGCTCCCGGTCCACTTCCACTGCGCTGTCCAAATAAACCTGAAGATCTCGATCACTCCGTACGATCTGCATCGCTCTGCCGCCCAGTACGTAAGACGGCCGGACAAGAACAGGATAACCGATGCGTGCCGCCACTGCCAGACCGTCTTCCACGTTGGTCACCGCCGCGCCCGGGGGTTCGGGAATCTCCAGTCCGTGCATCAGCGCTTCGAAGCGGTTCCGGTCTTCGGCCCGCTCGATGGCCTCCACCCCTGTGCCGATGATGGGCACGCCCAAGTCGTGGAGCTGCCGAGTGACGTTGATGGAAGTCTGTCCGCCCAAAGAAACGATGACGCCTTCGGGTTTTTCCATCCACACCACGTTCATGACATCCTCCACCGTGACGGGCTCGAAATAGAGCTTGTCCGCTGTCGTATAATCCGTGGACACCGTCTCCGGGTTGTTGTTGATGATGATGGCTTCGTATCCGCACTCTTTGATGGCCCAGACCGCGTGAACGGTGGAATAGTCGAATTCCACGCCCTGTCCGATCCGAATGGGGCCGGAGCCCAAAACCAAGATCTTCTTCTTGTCTGTGATGATGCTCTCGTTGGGGCCTTCATAGGAAGAATAGAAATACGGAACATAGTCCTGCTGTTCCGTAACGTTGTCTACGATGCGATAGATCGGCAGGATCCCGCGGGTTCGCCGAAAGGCCAGCACGTCGCTCAGACCGACGCCCCAGCTGCGGGCGATATAACTGTCGGACAAACCCATGACCTTGGCTCTTTTTAGGACGATTTCATCCATGGGATGCTTTCGCAGCACTTCCTCGAATGCCACCACTTCCGCAAAAACCTCCACAAAGGGAATCACGATGCCGGTGGCTTCGCTGATCTCCCGGCAGGACGCGCCTTTTCGAAGGGCTTCGCACAGGGCAAAAATCCGCTCGTCGGTGGGGATGGTGATGATCTGAAGCAGTTCTTCCCGGTTCTTGTCCCGATAGGCCTTCCGTTCGAAATGATCCGCTCCGATCTCCAGTCCTCGCACAGCCTTGAGCAGGACCTCGGAAAGAGAGCGGCCCAGGCTCATCACCTCTCCGGTGGCCTTCATCTGTGTGGAAAGCACCCGGGAGGCAGATTGGAATTTATCGAAGGGGAAACGGGCCATTTTGGCTACGATGTAGTCGATGGCCGGCTCCACCGAAGCGGGGATCCCGCTCACGGAGATCTCATCCAGCGTGAGCCCCACGGCGATCTTGGCCGTGACCCGGGCGATGGGATAGGCTGTGGCTTTGGAGGCCAGGGCAGACGAACGGCTGACCCGGGGATTGATCTCGATGAGAAAATAACGCTCCGTACCTTCCTCTAAAGCAAACTGGATGTTGCAGCCGCCTTCGATCTTCAGGTGCCGCAATATTTTCAGGGCGGAAACCCGAAGGACGGAAAGCTGTCTTTCGGACAAAGTCTGACAGGGTGCGAAGACGATGCTGTCTCCCGTGTGGACACCCACCGGATCGAAATTCTCCATGTGGCAGACCACGATTGCTTGGTTCTTGCCGTCTCGCATGACTTCGAATTCGATCTCCTGATATCCTTTGACGCTTTTTTCGATCAGCACCTGCCGAACGGGGGAACGTTCCAGCGCATGCTCCATCAGAGAGACAAATTCTTCTTCGTCCACGGCAAATCCGCCGCCGGTCCCGCCCAGGGTATAAGCCGGCCGCAGAACCACCGGATAGCCGATGTCCCGGGCGGCGGACAGACCTTCTTCCATGGAACGGACCACATGAGATGCGATGACGGGCTCCCCGATCTCCTCGCACATCCTTTTGAAAAGTTCCCGGTCTTCGGCGCTCTTGATGGATTCGATGCTCGTGCCCAGGATCTCCACCTGGCATTCCTCCAGAATGCCTTTCTCGGCCAATTGCACACAAAGATTCAGTCCGGTTTGGCCGCCCAGCCCCGGTACGATGGCATCCGGCCGTTCGAACCGAATGATCCTGGCCACATATTCCAGCGTCAAAGGCTCCATGTACACCTTGTCGGCCATTTGGGTGTCGGTCATGATCGTGGCCGGGTTGGAATTGATCAGCACCACTTGATAGCCTTCCTCTTTCAGGGCGATACAAGCCTGGGTGCCGGCGTAGTCGAATTCGGCGGCCTGACCGATCACGATGGGGCCGGAACCGATCACCAGTATTTTTTTGATGTCATTTCTCTTGGGCATTGATTCCTCTTTTCCGGTGTCTCATGCACCTGGTTAAAAAGTATTGTTCCGATAGACGACGCGTCCATCGTAGATCGTCAATAGGATTTCGCCGTACAGCCTACGGCCTTCGAAGGGCGTTGCACGTCCCATGGACAGAAAGGTACGGGAGTCCACGCGAACGGGTCGATCCATATCCACGACCGTCAGATCCGCAGGATATCCCGGCCGGATGCCTGCAGGCAAACCCAGGAGTCTTCTGGGATTGAGGCTCATCAACTCCGCAAGACGTTCCGGACCGATATGGCCGGCCTTGCAAAGATACGTGTTGACTGCTGCAAAACTGACCTCCAGGCCCACTACGCCCATGGCGCTTCCCCGAAGTCCCAGGGCTTTCTCTTCTGCGGTGTGGGGCGCATGGTCCGTGGCGATCATCTCCAGCGTGCCGTCCCGGATCCCCCGGATCAGCGCTGACCGGTCTTCCGGACTTCGCAGGGGCGGATTCATTTTGAACCGGCCTTCGTCCTGCAGGTCTTCATCGGAGAAGGCCAGGTAATGGGGCGCCGTTTCCCCGCTGACAGGCAGCCCTCTCTGCTTCGCTTCCCGAATCGCCTGCACGGATTCGCTGCAGGATACGTGACAGACGTGGTGGCGGCAGCCCGTCTCTTCCACCAGAGCGATGTCTCTTCGGATCGGCTCATATTCCGAAGCCGAAGGGATCCCCGGAAGATGATGAGTTTGGGCGTACACCCCGTCGTGAACGCAAGCCCCGGCCGGGATCAGGCGTTCATCTTCGCAGTGGGCTGCGATCACCTTGTCCAGGCTGCGCGCCCGGATCATGGCCCGCCGCATCAACTCTGTGTCTTGCACACCGCGTCCGTCGTCGGAAAATGCGGCACAGCGCTTTGCAAGGGCTTCCATGCAGACCAATTCTTCTCCTTTTTCCCCAAGGGTGACCGCCGCATAGGGGATCGTTTTGATCCGGGCGTCACGATCGATGATTTTCTGCTCTGCTTCCAAGTGGGAAACGCTGTCGGGCACCGGATCCAGATTGGGCATGGCACATACCAGGGTGAAGCCGCCCCGGGCCGCCGCCGCTGTTCCTGAAGCAATGGTCTCTTTACAGGAAAAACCGGGCTCTCGAAGATGAACGTGGAGATCGGCAAGACCCGGCAAAACAGTTCGATGCGTAATATCCATGATCTCCGTGTCCGCAGGCGGCACAATATCTGCCGCAACGGCGCACAGGATCCCCCGGCGGATCAGAAGATCCGCCCTGCGAAAGCCGCCGTCTATGTAGATCCTTCCGTTTCGGAGCAACAGATCCGTCATTCCGACAACGCCCTTTCGATCACAGCCATTCGCACGAACACACCGTTTTTGATCTGCTTGAAAATTCGGGAACGGGAACTTTCCACCACGTCGTCGTCGATCTCCACACCGCGGTTGAAGGGCGCCGGATGCATGATGACGGCCCGGTCTTTCATCCGGTGGGTGCGGGAAAGGCTCAATCCAAAGTCTCTGTTGTACGCCTCGGTGCTCATCTGCATGCTTCCCTCCAGCCGCTCGTGCTGGATTCGCAGAAGCATCAGAATATCCGCCGTTGCCAACGCTTCGGAAAATTCGGTAAACGCATACCCTTCTTCCCGGAATTCCTCCGGGCCCGACGTGGAGACTTCCATGCCCAACCGTTTCATGATCTCGATATTCGTGTGGGCAACCCGGCTGTGGAGAATATCGCCGACAATGCAGACCTTGAGTCCTTCGAATCCTCCGAACTCCTGCCGAATGGTCATCAGGTCCAACAAGCTCTGGGTCGGATGATTCCCCGTTCCGTCTCCACCGGACAAAATCGGAACGTGCACGTCGCCCAGCTTCTTGTAGTATTCGTTTTCTTTGTGACGAATGATCAGGACATCCGAGCCGATCTGTTCAAAGGTCTTCACCGTGTCGTAAAACGTCTCGCCCTTCTGCATGGAAGAGCTGTCGGCGTTGAAGGTCAGCACGCCGGCGCCCAGTCTGTAGGCTGCCATGGAAAAGGACTGCTGCGTTCGTGTGCTGGGCTCAAAAAAAAGGCTGGCAATGACTTTGTCCTCTGCCGCCCTGCTCTGTGCGCCGTTACAGAACGCTTCCGCCCTGTTCAGTATTTTATCGACCTCCGGGATACTCAAATCCGCCAGAGAAAACAAATTGGCCATACGCACACCTCCCATCCGCAATTTTATCTATTGTAGCAAAAAATCTCTCGCAACACAATGAACGACCGGTAAAAATACAAAAAACCCTGCCGCCCGGCGTGCATTCGCGCCGGGCGGCAGGGCATTCTTTTTCTGTTAATGATATTCGTTCAGCGCTTTTTCCGTTTGTTTTCGGCGTTCGATCAAAGCAGCTTCCAGCATCATGTCTTTCACTTTCATGAGACGCGTCTGGTTGCCCCGCTCGTTTTCATCCAGCTTCATGCGGATGTAGCGGATGGTTTCGCTGAGCCGGGGAATCATGATATACTCCAGGGCATTGACCCGACGTCGAGTCTTTTCGATCTCCTGCGCCATCAGATCTGCCTGCTTTTCTTTTCCCGCCAGCTCCAGCATCCTGGGGAATACCCGGCTGAGGCTTTTGACTGCGCTGTCCAGCTCGCCGGACGTACCGGCGAACCCGTAGGGATAGATATTGGCGCTGTCGTCTTCCTCGGCTGTAAATTCAAAGACCGGTACGTTGACACTCATTACGTTCTTGTTCCCCACACCGATGGAAACACCCTGGGTGGGATACATCAAGGCTTCGGACATCAGCTGAGGGCTCATGACCGCACTGGCAATCGTAAAGCTCCCGTAGACCTCCATGAGCTCCTTTTCCACTTCTTCCCGAAGGACTTTGTTCTCCCGGGCCAGCTCCAGAAACTGCTTCATGAGCTCGTCCCGTTTGTCTTTCATGAGCTTGTGCCCCCGTTTGGCGACCACCAGCTTCTTCTTGAGAGAGGTGAGCACCATACGAGTGGGATTCACATTCATTCGTGCCATACACTACCCCCCTTTACCGGTCCTGCTCTTCGTCGGAGTCGTCTCCGGATTCCTCTTCGGAGGATTCATCCTCCGAGGGACCCGTGGGCAGATATCGATCCAGATACTCGTCCCGTATCCGCTTCAATTCATCTCTGGGCAGAAGGCCCAAAAGCTTCCAGCCCAGGTCCAGCGTCTCGTCGATATCCCGTTCCGATTCGAATCCCTGAGACACGTATTCTTTTTCAAATTCGTCCGCAAATTTTGCAAAGAGCAGATCCACGTCCGTCAGAGCCGCTTCGCCCAGGATCGCCATGAGTTCCTTGCTCTGCTTTCCGCTGGAATACGCTGCAAACAACTGGTTCATGGTATCGGCGTGATCCTCCCGGGTCTTGCCTCGCCCGATTCCCTTGTCCTTGAGCCGGGAAAGGGAGGGCAGTACGTCGATGGGAGGGACGATACCCTTTCGGTGCAGTTCCCGGGACAGGATGATCTGACCTTCGGTGATGTATCCGGTCAAGTCGGGAATGGGATGGGTCTTGTCGTCTTCGGGCATGGTCAGGATCGGGATCATGGTGATGGATCCCTGATGCTTTTTCTTTCTGCCCGCTCTCTCGTAGAGCGTCGCCAGGTCCGTGTACATATAGCCCGGATATCCGCGGCGGCCGGGAACTTCCTTCCTGGCTGCAGATACTTCCCGCAGGGCTTCCGCATAGTTTGTGATATCTGTCAGGATGACCAGCACGTGCATTCCCTTCTCAAAAGCCAGATATTCGGCTGCCGTCAGGGCGATACGAGGCGTAGCGATCCGCTCGATGGCCGGATCGTTGGCCAGATTGGTGAACAGGACCGTTCGATCGATGGCGCCGGTCCGTCTGAAATCGCTGATAAAGAAATCCGCCTCCTCGAAGGTGATCCCGATAGCGGCAAACACCACGGCGAACTTGCTGTCGCCGCCCAGCACCTTGGACTGACGGGCGATCTGTGCCGCCAGATTGGCATGAGGCAGACCGGAACCCGAGAAAATAGGCAACTTCTGTCCCCGAACCAAGGTGTTGAGCCCGTCAATGGCAGATACACCGGTCTGAATGAATTCCGCAGGATAGTCTCTGGCGGCCGGATTCATGGGAAGTCCGTTGATGTCCAGATATTTTTCCGGGATGATGTCCGGCCCGTCGTCGTTGGCCCGGCCCAGTCCGTCAAAGACCCGGCCCAGCATGTCTTCGGAGACACCGAGCTCGATTCCTTTTCCCAGAAACCGAACCTTGCTCTCGGCCAGGTTGATTCCGGCAGCGCTTTCGAACAGCTGCACCAGCGCATTGGCTCCGTTCACTTCCAAAACTTTGCACTGTCTCACATCGCCGTTCTGAAGAACGATCTCTCCCAGTTCGTCGTAGGTGACCCCTTCCACGTCCTGTACGAGCATCAAAGGACCCGCAACTTCCGAAATACTCTTATATTCTTTAATCATTTGCGTTTCCCCCTTTGCTGACCAGTTCGCGAACGTCTTCCTCCAGCTCTTCCGCAATATTTCGGTAGTAGGTTTCCGCTTCGTCTTCTTTGACGTATTTGAACCGTCCGATGGATTCCCGGACCGGCAGGTGGATCAGTGCATTGTAACTGGCACCCTGATCGATGGCATCCCGGCTTAAATCATAGAATTCCATGATCAGCTTTAACAGCATATATTGTTTGCTCAGAGACGAATAGGTGTCGATCTCATGGAACGCATTCTGGTGGAGGTAGTCTTCTCGAATGGATTTGCAAGCTTCCAGCTTGAGTCGATCGGAGAAGGACAGCGCGTCCTGACCGACCAGCTGAACGATTTCCTGAAGCTCGGCTTCCTCCTGAAGCAGGCGCATCGTTTTTTGCCGCAGCATCGGAAAATCCTTGTTGACATTTTCCCCATACCAAGGCATCAACCGATCGATGTACAGCGAGTAGCTGGTGAGCCAGTTGATGGCCGGAAAGTGGCGGGCATAGGCCAGCGACGAATCCAGGTTCCAAAACACCTTGACGATCCGAAGCGTACCCTGAGATACCGGTTCCGAAATGTCGCCGCCCGGTGGTGAAACCGCACCGATGGCCGTCAAGGCGCCCTCGCGATCCTCTGTTCCCAGGGCGATCACACGGCCGGCTCTTTCATAGAACTGCGCCAGACGGGAGGCCAGATATGCGGGATATCCTTCTTCGCCGGGCATCTCTTCCAGCCGGCCGGACATTTCCCGAAGCGCCTCGGCCCAACGGGA
>LSQX01022865.1_pt1 | contig 23718 bp, 21 predicted proteins | sample 654561 | NCBI WGS metagenome assembly LSQX01 (sample SAMN04489861, study PRJNA283612) | anaerobic digester metagenome | isolation source: 4 biogas reactors fed with cattle manure at either 37C or 55C with and... | place: Denmark: Kongens Lyngby | collected 2014
CCCTGTGGTCCTTGTGGTCCTTCGGGTCCCTCAGGTCCTTCTGGTCCCTGTGGAATTACATAGTGCGACCACTCTGAGTCTAAAGTATCAACCCTTACATATAGGGTGTCATTGCTAATTTCAAATACCAGTCCATGCCCATCAACGCCTTGCTCCCCTTGTTCTCCTTGTTCTCCTGCTGGTCCTAAAAGAGATACACAATCCCACTCTATTACGGTTTGACCCGAGTCGAGTGCTACGCATAAAGTATCATTGTTCCATTCGTATAAAAACTTAGGGCAGTCGCAATCGCCAGTAGCACCGCCACCACTTCCCTCACATAGCGAAACCCATCTGTTGGGATTTTCTGCAAAAAAGAAATAGCAGTTATAATCGGTGTCATAAACCAATAAACCAGAAGCTCCAGTTATGGTGGGTGTATAGTTTATCCTTGTTAAGGAGTCCCATCTTGGTGCCAATAATCCTTTGTTTAGTGATTTTATTTCCAAAGCAGCATCAGGATGAGGTAAATCAACTGTATTGCTGATTAAAACTCCTTCGTTTTGAGCGTATGTGTTACCTATAATCACACTCAAAATCATTAACCAAATTACTCTTTTTATTTTATAAAAACTCTTCATGATATATAATATTATAAAATAACATTTACAATGCCATTGTATTTATACTTCTTTGTAGAATGTTTGGTAATTATAATTAACCAAACATATGTTCCCTGACAAACCACTTCGCTACCGTGTGTTCCATCCCATTTGTTGTCAATATTATCCGATTCGAAAATTAATTTACCCCATCTGTCAAAAACATAAAACTCATATTTTGCGTAAGGGAAGGTTATTACAGGACCAAAATATTCATTTGTGTAATACTCATCTCTGTCGGGTGTAAAAGCGTTGGGTATCCACAAATCTCCACCCATATCTTCGCTAACCAATGTCCAGTGGGAGTATTGATGTTGTTTGGGAATTGTGTTTGTGGATACAATTTTAGTGTTTACATCCGAGGTGCTACCAGGTACCCAGTCGTCCCACTTAAAATTATAGTCATTATGACGTATAGCTTGAAGCGTGGATTGTTTAATTTTATTAGGCGAATCAATGTCGATCATAGAGTATGAAAAATCTATGCTAACATTGGGTCTTGAAATGTAGTCGGGCTCGATAAACCAAAATCTGTCCACCATTGCAACATCCTGAAAAGGCATCAAACTTATCACCGATGTAGGAAAAGGGGTATTGGTGAAATCGTTGGTGGGGTATGTGGCAAATCTGTAATGCCCCTCGATTGAGCCTGGAGTTTGAACATTTAGGGTTAAATCTAAATCGTTCGTATTTCCCAATCCACTACCAAATGGCACCGTAAAAGCTCCTGTATTGTTTTGCGTATTCCACTGAATAGTGCCATAAAATGGAGGTAATGACTCGCTTCGTATAAAACCAGAAATATAATTTATAGCCTCTGGATTTTTATTGTTTATAATGAAGTTTTTACTGTTTAAATTCAATTCAGCATTGACGGTAAAACAGTTGTTAACTTGACAATTATTCATAATAAGCTTTTTAGGTTTACCCTCTATAATTAAATTAGGAAAATGTATGGGACTTCCAATACCTGAAATGTATTGCTCGTGTGTGTTTGAGCATGCAATTAGCCTGCCAGTGGGGATGGATTGCTGAAGTAAAAACATATTGTTGGAAGAGTTGTTTTGAATATCGCCACGAACTCGCAAACAGCCATCTAATTTTATAGATCCATTGCCCTGCTCGTTTATTAAATCGCCACCCACAAAAACTTGAGCCGAGTTGTCAACAACAACCCACGAATCGTTAACTATCAAGTTATATTGAGAAAAAACCTTATTAGAAAAAAATAAAGATAAAAATAGCACAAACACTAAGCCTACTTGTGAGTGCCTTTGCAATAGCTTTATTTTTAATCTACAATCCATTTTTAATTTTAGATAACTTATATACGATATAATTTAGAAATAGTTACTTTTATTACATTAATATATACAATAGACAAATTTACATACAAAAAGTGTCATTTTTATTGAAATTAACATTTTAATGCGTTTTTAGCTAAAACTGTGCCAAAATGTCAATAAAATGGATAGTTTTAATATTTAACTTTTGCAAATCAATTGATTCTTGTAGCTTTTTTAAGCATGATGCATCGGTAGAGGTAATATATTCAACGTCTAAGCTTGATAAATCTTCAACTAAACTATGTGTGATTTTGTCGGAAAGTTCGGGATAATTGAAAGAAAATAATCCACCATTTCCGCAACACTGATGCTCAATTTTGGTCTCATATTTCAAATCTATACCTTTAACATTCTCTAAAAGAACCAAAGGAGCATCCAGCACATTTTGCTTGTTACGTGAAGAACAAGATGAGTAGTAATAAACCTTGTGATTGAATCTTGCTCTGGTAGTTTCTATCTTTTTTAAATTTACTAAGTATTGAGAAATATCAAATATGTTTTTAGTAAGCTGCTTATATTCGTTGTGAAATGCTGTGTTGAAAAACATTGCCCCATAATTGTTTAATATAAAACCAGCACACGAAGTAGAGGGAGTTATAAGGGGACGATTTACAGAGTATGTGTTTAAAAGTTTTAGTGCAGTTCTTTTTGCCAATTCATGAAAACCTTGTAAATATGCCGATTGACCACAGCATATAAACTCATCTGGGAGAACATAAGTGTCGCCAGTAGAGTCTATTATCTTCAGAAAATTTTCAAAAGTCTCTTCCGAAAGTCCATCAAATTTGCAAGGCTTGAAAACGTCAACAATCATTGTCTTTTATTTTATGCAAAAATAATAAATTAATACCAACAACTTGAATATTTCGAGAAAAAGATAACATTAATTTCCTAAATTAACGCATCATGCAAAATTTCAATGGGATGAAACGACGATTTTGAGGCACCATCTTTAATCTGATGTCTGCAACTTGTTCCAGTGGCTGTTATTGCCACATCTTCGTGGGCATTTCTAACGGCTGGCAATAGTGCCAAATTTCCCACCGCCATAGAAACTTCGTAATGCTCCTTTTCATAGCCAAAAGCTCCAGCCATCCCACAGCAACCAGACTTTATCTCCTCAACTTTATAGTTTTCAGGTATTTGCATCATTATTTTTGTGGGAGTGGTTGATGCTAATGCTTTTTGATAGCAATGTCCGTGGAATAAAATTTCTTTTTTGTCGCTACTAAATTTCGACGTTTCAATATTGCCTTTAGCAAATTCATCAGCCAAAAATTCATCTATCAAATAGCAATTAGCAGATAGTTTTCGAGCTTGCGGACGAAGCTCCTCCGACACCAATTCAGGATATTCATCTCTGAAACTCAAAATTCCCGAAGGCTCAATTCCAAGCAAAGGTTCGTTATTGGAAATAATTGGAAAAAATGTTGTAACATTTTTCTCAGCTAATTTTTTAGCCCTTTTTAGCATACCTTTAGATAAAAAAGTTCTGCCGCTATATGAGTGCGGAATAAGTTTTACTGAATACCCCAATTTATTTAATAATAAAATAGCTTTTTGCCCAATTACAACATCGTTTATATCAGTAAATTCATCCACAAAAAGATAAACTGTCTTGATGGGTGATTCTGGGTTTTTGATATTCTTCTTTGCCCATGATCTTAAAGTGGTTTTGTGAACCAAAGGTATGCTTCTTTGTGGAGCAAAACCTAATAGTATTTTTATTATATACGAAGTGAATTTATTGCTTGCAAAAAAGTTGAAAATTGTTGGTACTTTGGCACCTATGGCGTTTAAGTATGGAAAATATCCAATCATTAATGTTCTGAAAGGAACTGGGTGTGATTTGTGATATTGGTGTAAAAATTCAGCTTTAAACTTTGTAACATCAACATTGGAGGGGCATTCGGCTTTACAAGCTTTGCAACTTAAGCATAAATCTAAAATCTCTTTTATTTCAATATGGTCAAAGCGGTTTTTTTTGTACGAATTGGTCAAAAATTCTCTTAAAATATTTGCCCTTGCTCGTGTAACATGTTTTTCATCTAATGTGGCTTGATACGAAGGACACATAGTGCCGCCTGCAAGATGCGTTTTTCGGCAATCGCCAGAACCATTACATTTTTCTATGGCTCTCAAGATGCCACCCGTAGATGAAAAATCGAAAATAGTTTCAATATCTGGAACGATGGCACCAGCTTCGTACCTCAATGATGTATTCATTTTGGGCGTGTCCACAATTTTATTTGGATTGAATATATTTTTTGGATCCCAAATGTTTTTAATGTCCTTAAATGATTTATAAATATTATCGCCCAACATCAAAGGAATAAACTCTCCTCTAAGTCTTCCATCTCCATGCTCACCACTTAGTGAACCGCGGAATTTTTTCACCAATTTGGCTGTGTCTAAAGCTATATCATAAAAAAGTTCCACATCTTTTTTGTCTTTAAGATTCAGAATTGGTCTTAAATGTAGTTCACCAGTACCAATATGAGCATAATAAACGCAGTTTAAGTTGTGTTTTTCTAAGATTTTGTCAAATTCACGAATATATTCTGGCAAAACTTCTGGATTTACAGCAGTGTCTTCAATAACGGGAACTGGCTTGGCATCGCCGGGCATATTTGATAAAATACCCAAACCTGCTTTGCGAAGTGCCCAAACTTGCTTCATCTTTTCCCCAACAATCAAAGGAAAATGTATCCCAAATGAGTTTGAACGCATCTCTAATTCAATTTCTTGAGCCTTTTGCTCAACATTTTTCATGCTTTCTTCAACAATTTCTACAATTAAAATTGCACCCGGCTCTCCTTGAATAAAAAATCTGTTTCTGTTTTGCTCAATATTGTTTTTTGTCAGTTCAATTATCTCTTTGTCCATCAATTCCACCGCAAAGGGCTTGTGTTTCAGGGCAATAAGATTGGCATAAAGTGCCTCTTCAATATTGTTTAAATGTATGCATAAAAGTCCTTTGTGAGGAGAGGGGAGCTCTTCTAATTTTAATTTTATCTCAGTGATGATGCACAAGGTGCCCTCCGAACCCGCAATTAGTGCCGATAGATTAAATTTTTCACCATCTTTTTTGAAAGGTGCCATCTCCAAAAGTTCATCAAGGGCATAGCCCGTATTCCTTCGGCGAATTGATTTGTCTGGATACTCTTTTTCAATCTCTTTGGCAAATTCATCATTGCTCAATAGAGTATTTATTTGCCTATAAATGTCTCCTTCAGCTGATTTTAGTTTTAGTTTTTCCTGAAATTCACTTTCACAAAGAGGGCCAAATTCAACCTCCGAACCGTCGTGCAACAAGCACTTACATGAAATTATATGATCGCGAGTGCTGCCAAAAATCAATGAATTTGCACCGCAGGAATTATTTCCCACCATTCCAGAAATTGTACAACGATTTGAGGTGGATGTTTCTGGTGCAAAAAATAGTTTGTTGGACGATAATACTCTATTTAACTCATCTCTAATCACTCCGGGTTCAACAATGGCAAATTTCTCTTCCACGTCAATCTCTATAATCCGTGTCATATATCGAGAGATGTCCACCACCAAACCGTTGCCCACCACCTGACCCGCCAAGGAGGTGCCGGCAGCACGCATTATAATCGAAATATTGTTTTCAGTACAATATTTAAGAATAGTTTTTAGGTCGTTTTTATCTTTGGGATATACAACACCAAGCGGCTCTTCGCGATATGCAGAAGCATCGGTTGAGTACATTTTACGATAAATGTTAGTGTCGTATAATTGACCCTTTATTTCTTTGTTTAGTTCTTGTAAATCAAAGCATTGCATTGCCGAAGTTTTTGTTTTTATTTTTGAAAAATTTCAATTGCACGATGATAAATACCATGCATATAGGCTATTGCCAAACCGTAATTTGTAACTGGAATATCAATGTCTGTGGCAGCTTTTAGACGGTTTTGAAGCTGTTTTTTTGTAACCATGCATCCGCCACACTGAATTACAATGGCATATTTAGAAATATCATCAATTTTATCTAAGCCAGCAACAAAGTCGTATTGAAGTGTTTTTTTTGTGAAATTATTTATCCAATTGGGCAACTTCACTCTGCCAATATCTTCGCACGAAACAAGGTGTGTACACGATTCTAACAGTAAAACCTTATCGCCATCTTTTAGTTTAGAAAGATGCGGAGTACCTTTCATATAACTTTCAAAATCTCCTTTTTGTCGTGCCAAAACCACAGAAAAACTTGTTAAGGGAATCTCTTTTGGGACTATGGCATCGGCTTTGTCAAAAATTTGACTGTCGCAGATTACTAATTTGGGTTTTATGTTCGATTTGTTAAGAAAATCTTCCACTTCATCTTCCTGCAAAACAATGGCTATGGCTCTGTTGTCGATAATATCACGAATCATTTGCACTTGTGGCAAAATAAGTCTGCCCTCTGGAGCAGCAATATCTATGGGGGTTATGAGCATTACCATATCACCTTTGCCAATAATATCACCTAAAATAGACTTGTTTTTATAGGAAGTTTCAGGGGTAATATCTTTGATTAATCCAATTATTTTATCAAGATTTGTAGGCTTTTTAGTGCTGAAATCGACGCAACTAACTTTAAATAACTCAATCTCTTTCCTTAAATCGTCTTTCAGGCTTTCAACATCAGATTTGTTGTGAATACAAACCCACGGAATATCATACTTTTTAAATTTATGAATTAAGTCCTTTTCGAACTCGCCAAACTTATTTTGACTAATGAGTAAAATTCCTAAATCGATGGTTCTTATAACCTCAAAACTTTTCTCAATTCTCTTTTTTCCAAGTTCGCCAACATCGTCTATACCAGCAGTGTCGATAATTACAACTGGACCAATCCCTTTTATCTCTATGGATTTTTTCACAGGGTCGGTGGTTGTTCCAGCTTGATGAGAAACAATGGCAATATCCTGACCAGTAAGGGTGTTTATAAACGAACTTTTTCCAACATTTCTCCTGCCGAAAATTCCAATATGAGTTTTTGTATCCCTAGTTTTTGCCATATTAAAATGTTTTTGAAATCTTTTTTGAAAGAAAATTCACTCTGTTTCAATATTGTTATTAATTTTGACAAACTTACAAAAACATAGTCAAACATAATCTTAATGTTTGTTTAAAAAACAGAATAATAAATTATAATATGTCAGAAGTTGTAATAGAAAATAAGGAATATAAAAGATACTATCTATTTGAATATTTTTTTGGACAAAATATGCTCATTAGCATAATCCGCCTTTTTGGCTCGCCCTTGATGATTTTAATGGCAATTTGGATAATGCTTTCCGAAGGCTGGTTTTTAACTGTTTTTGCGATAATAATGGTAGTTTATGCAATCTATTTTGCACTAATTCCTTGGATTTATATTTACAGAAATAGTGCTAATTTCACCACAACTACAATAGATGTTGAGCTTGATAGAGACAAGGTTTCAATAGTGGAAAATGGTAAAACAAAGCATCATGAGTTTTTGAGTTTTGCAAGAATTATCAGACGTAAAAAATATATTGTTTTTCGTTTCGAAACCAAAAAGGAGTTCTATTTGCCTGTGGATAAGCTCAGTAATGAGGAGTTGGAAATCATTGATAGAAATTTGATATAAAAAAATCATAAGTAAAATATTATAGACTATAAAAACGCATTATAATATCTCTGTTTTATTTTCGATTAATTAACATTAAATCTGCTCTGTTTTCGCTGTTTTTGTATTAGTTTTGCAAAAAATATTAGATGCTACTTTTTGTCCTTGATTTCATAAGTGTAAAAATTGTCGATGTGATAGATATATTGCTGGTTGCAATAATTTTGTATCAACTTTATCGACTATTAAAAGGCACTGCGGCAATAAAGATTTTTTTTGGAATAATATCCATATACCTAACGTGGAAGTTGGTAGATATTTTTCAAATGGAGTTGCTCTCAGAAATTTTAGGACAGTTTATCAGCGTAGGGGTGATAGCACTTTTGGTAGTTTTCCAGCCCGAAATTCGGAAGTTCTTATTGCTTTTAGGGACACCCAATTTTTTAAGAAAAAGAAAATTTCTTTTTTGGCGACTTTATGCCCAGCCCGAATATGATTTGAATATTGATATGGTGGTGGAAGCGTGCAAAAATATGTCGTCAACGCTCACTGGCGCATTGATTGTGCTAAGCCGAGAAAATGAATTGGGCGAGTTTTTAGAAACTGGACAAAAAATTGATGCTGTTGTAACCTCCGAACTTTTGGAAAATATTTTCTACAAAAATAGCCCACTCCACGATGGTGCAGTAATTATAAGCGACAATAGAATTAAGGTGGCAAGGGCAATATTACCCGTTTCGGCAAACCAAACACTTCCTCCCGATTTAGGGCTGCGACATCGTTCTGCACTTGGAGTAACCGAAAATAGTGATGCAATTTCCATAATAGTTAGCGAACAAACAGGCGCTGTTTCCTATTGTATTAGCGGAAAATTAGTTAGAAATGTTAAACCATCACAGTTGAAAAGTTTCCTCCTAAGTGAACTTAGTAAAGCACAATAGTTTAGTTTTTATATTTCTGTACATTATATTTATTAATAGGGAAACTCAACAAAAATTGTTGTCTCACCTTTATTCCATTTATGGATGCTGGAATCCAATCGGGCATAGTTTTCACAACTCTAATTAGTTCGTCTTCAAGATTATACCCAAAGTCTGTTAAGGCTTTGATATTCCTTATTTTACCATCAAAATTTACATCAAAACTAATTTGTACTACGCCCTCAACATTGTTTTTTAGGGCATCTTCGGGATAATTAATTTTGTTCCAAATGTAAATCATCATGGAGTCGTTGCCACCGGGAAACATAGCATCATTTTGATTTGTTTCAAAGTTCACGTCATATTCGTTCTGCTTTGTTTTTTCCACCTGCGAAAATAAATTGGAGTACAATATTACAAAACCCAATAAAATGATATATCTCTTCATAAGACAAGTGTTTTTTGTGGAACAAATATATTAAAAATCTTAACATCAATTGTTTTAAATATTTTTCCAATTGTTGTTATGTCTAAACTTTTATCTATATTTGTGAACTATATTTTAAATTAAAGCAACTTATTGTAACAGTAATTTGTCTATCTTAGGGTAATAACAAAGTAAAAATCAAAATAAATTAATCATATGAAAGCATTCAAATTATTTTTCGTATTAGCATTTGTTTTCGCTTCGCTTACACTTTTTTCGCAGTCGGAGCAAGTTTTGGAAAGCAAAAACTCCAAAGAAGCATACACTTATGGACTTCAAATGATGAACATTCATAAGTACGAAAAAGCTGTAGAATATTTCACAGAAGCCATTGAACTTAAGAGTGATTTAGCTGCAGCATATTATTTTAGAGCCTATTGCTATTGTGAATTAGACCAAAAAGCTAAAGCTTGCGAAGATTTACACAAAGCTTCAAGCTTAGGTCATTATGTAGAGAAAGTGGCTGTGCCATGTGGTTGCGATGCTAAAGATCCGCAATAGTTTTTTCGTTTTAACACATAAATTAAAGGTCGTCCTATGAGATGACCTTTTTTTTGACAATCATTGTGAATTAATTAACAGTGAGATTTGTTTCCTATCTCATTTTATTGTTATTTTTGCACTTAGAAGTAAAAATAATTTAATCATGGCAAGAGAAATAAAATTTAGCTTGATTTATCGCGACATGTGGCAATCGTCTGGAAAGTACGTACCACGCGTTGATCAATTGAAAAAAATTGCCCCTGTTATTGTTGATATGGGCTGTTTTGCAAGAGTCGAAACAAATGGCGGTGCCTTTGAACAGGTGAATTTGCTTTTTGGAGAAAATCCAAATACTGCGGTTCGCGAATGGGTTAAGCCATTTAACGATGCTGGAATTCAAACACATATGCTGGAACGTGCATTGAACGGACTACGTATGTATCCAGTGCCAAAAGATGTTCGTAAACTTATGTTTAAGGTGAAAAAAGCTCAAGGAGTTGATATAGCTCGCTCGTTTTGTGGACTAAATGACCATAGAAATCTTGAACTTTCAATAAAATATGCCAAAGAAGCTGGAATGATTTCGCAGGCAGCTCTAAGTATAACACATTCCGAAATTCACACTGTAGAATATTATATGAGCGTGGTGGATAAATTGGTGGAATATGGTGCCGACGAAATTGCCATTAAAGATATGGCAGGGGTGGGTCGTCCACACACTTTAGGCTTGTTGGTAAAATCTATAAAAGATAAATATCCACATATAATAGTTCAATATCACGGACACTCTGGTCCTGGTTTGTCAATGGCTTCCATGATGGAAGTTGCAAAAGCTGGTGCTGATTATTTAGATGTAGCCATGGAACCACTTTCGTGGGGGATGGTGCATCCCGACCTTTTGGCTGTGCATAGCATGTTGAAAGATGCAGGATTTAAGGTTGCAGACATTAATATGAATGCATATATGGAAGCTCGTAGATTGACGCAAGAGTTTATTGACGACTTCTTGGGAGCATTTATAAATCCACGAAATAGACATATGACATCATTGCTTATTGGCTCCGGACTTCCTGGCGGAATGATGGGCTCAATGATGGCCGACTTGCAAGGCGTGCACGATGGCATAAACAGATATTTGCGTGATAACGGACAAGATGAACTAAGTGTGGACGACCTTCTTGTAAAACTTTTCAACGAAGTTCAATATATATGGCCAATGCTGGGTAATCCACCTTTGGTTACGCCATTTAGCCAATATGTAAAAAATATTGCATTGATGAATGTTATGAATATGGTGAAAGGTGGCAAACGCTTCCAAATGATTGACAACAATGCATGGGATATGATTTTGGGTAAAATTGGAACACTACCTGGAACTTTGGCACCTGAAATAGTTGAATTAGCCAAAGTGAAAGGATTTGAATTTACCACTGACAATCCCCAAGACAACTATCCTGACGAATTGGATAAATATCGTCAAGAGATGAAAGAGAACAATTGGGATTTGGGTCAAGATGACGAAGAGCTGTTTGAACTTGCAATGCACGATCGTCAGTATCGTGATTATAAATCTGGTGTTGCTAAAAAACGTTTCGAAGAGGAACTAGAAACCGCCAGAGCAGCAACCAATGTTGTTGCGAGTCCAAGTCCGAAAAAAGTTGAAACAAAGAGTGCTTTGTCCAGCTTACAAGAAAAATATCCCAATGCTAATCCAATAATTGTGCCCATTGGCGGTCGCATATATTGGGAAGCAGATTTTGAACAAAAATCAGTACCAATGCCCGTCGGAACTGTGGTTGAAGAGGGCGATGTGGTGGCATATATGATGACTTTCTACGGACCTGAGACAATTGTATCAAACTTTAATGGTAAAGTAGTTGCAGTTTGTGCCGACCAGGGACAATTGATTGAAAAAGGTGAAGCCTTGATTATGGTTGAATAATCATAACAGAATAATGCAAAGAAAGCCCCAAACGGGGCTTTCTTTGTGTCTTGAATTTGGGTTTATCTTCTTTGGGTAGATTTTAGTTTTTTGATGGATATAAGTTTATCTGAAATATCTCCATCTTCTCTATAATAAATAAATATTGTATAGTCGTTTTCTGTTTCCCAATAATTTCCTTCAATCTGAGAGACATCTCCAATGTTGGTGCCATGAGGTAAAAACATATAATGATAATTATAGTAGCCCTGTTTTAGTACCATAGAGCAAACATATTCTCCATACTTGTCCATTTCCTTCATTTTTGCCTTTGGCAAATATTTCCAATCGGTGAGTTCTCCAAAAATATAAATATCGCCGCCAATTACTGGTCCAGTAGTCTTTAAATGAAAGTTTACTCTAACATATTCTGCTTGCATTTGGTCGTCCCAATCTTCTGTTTTTATAACGTAGCGACCATTTATATCAGGTTTAGACTCATAAGCCAAATTGCGCCTGCTTTGGTCACTATGAAGTATTGCCACATATTCATTCCTCGACTGTGTGGAGATGTGCGAAACACCATCGAGCCTATATCTCAAACTCTTAATATCGAAAGACCTGAACTCACCACCTCCATCAAATACAATATTGCCTCCGCCTTCATAGGATATGGAACTGGACAATATTGAAATTGGTTTAGGGTTTACAATCTTATTATCTTCACGACCATTTTGCTTTATTACCACATTCAGTTTGCTGGAATTACTAATTCTGTATGTGGGGTGATGGATGGAAAAATTTAGCTCCTGACGGGTCATAATATCTTCAAATTTGGTAGCTTTTGAAAAATAGGCATCAACAGAAACTAAGCTTTCATAAACATAGAGTTTACGAGTAAGCACTGGTTCATCAATATTATCTTCATAAATAACCAAAATGTAATTACCTGAGCGAGTGGGTCGTACCTCTGTTGAGGGAAGTGTAATAGAGTAGTTTACATAAGCTTGATTTGTGTTCATTGAGTATGCCACATCATAAATTGCTGCTTCGGCAAAACTCTCCAAATACTCCATTTGCGACAGCTCGCTTTTTTGCCAGTTGTGGTCGCAGTGAATTAAGGCGTAGTGCAAATAGGGGTCGTTTGTACCCAAAATATCAAATTCTAAGATTAATTCGTCGTCAGAGTTTAGCTCAATCATAGGGTCGGAGACCAAGCTCCCAGAATGATAAAAGTTTACGCTAACAATATTTTCCCAATATATGCTGTCGGGGCTGATGGTTAAAGCCTTAGAAATTCCCCAAAAAAACAGAAATATCAAAAGAAAAAAGTTTTTTTTCAAAAAAGTCATACTTATACTTTTAAATTTATTAATTTGGTCGAAAATTTTGTTGTTAAATTGAAAACAATAAAAAGAAAATGTTGTTATAGGGTTAAATAAATGTTTTGCCAAATTTACATTAAATTGTTCAAGCATGACAAAAATAGTAAAAATAAAAAAAGGTCTTGACATCAAATTAAAAGGTAAATCACGAAAAGATATTGGAGATATTGCTGTGAAAAGTGGCGATTTATATGCCATGAAACCTATTGATTTTGCAGGTGTTATACCAAAATTATTAGTAAAAGAAGAAGAAAGTGTTAAAAAAGGAACACCTCTTTTTTATTCAAAATCAAATCCAGAAATAGTTTTTTGCTCGCCTGTAAGTGGTACTGTGAAAGCTGTTGTCCGTGGCGAAAAAAGATTGTTGCTGGAGGTCGTTGTAGAGGCTGATGGAGCTCAAGAGAGCGTTGATGTGGAAAATATTGGCGATGCCATGAAAAAAGAGGAGTTTAAAAATCTGCTTTTGAAATATGGTTTTTGGCCAGCAATCAGGCAACGCCCTTTCAATATTATAGCCAGTCCAGAGGATAGCCCCAAAGCCATTTTTATCAGTGGTTTTGATTCTGCACCATTGGCACCCGACTTTGAATATGTATTTAAAAACAGAATAGAACTTATTCAAAAAGCCATAGACAGCATCGCACTACTTACAGATGGTAAAGTTTATTTGAGCTTACATAATAAGCACAATGGTGAAAATTCCATTTTCAAGACTTTAAAAAATGTGGAAATAAACTACTTTGAAGGACCGCATCCCAGCGGAAATATCGGAACGCAGATACATCATTTAGACCCCATTAATATTGGCGAAACAGCATGGTTTATTTCTCTTTTCGATCTTCTGAATATTGGAAGATTATTGGAAGAGAAAAAACTTAGTTACGATAAAGTCATTACACTTTCGGGAGCCGAATTTAACGATCCAAAATATTACAACGCATCCTCTGGAGTATCATTGTCGTCCATAGAGCAGTTTGAGAATGCCCAATCGGTGAGAACCATAAGTGGCAATGTGCTTTCGGGCAGACAAATTTCTGACAAAGGATTTTTAGGCTTTTATGATTACAGTTTCACAGCCATTCCCGAAGGCGATTATTATGAATTTATGGGCTGGATAATGCCCGGATTCAAAAAATTTAGTGTTTCGCGAACATTCTTTTCGTGGCTAATGCCAAAACGAGAGTACAATTTAGATACAAATATGCATGGCGAATTGCGAAATTTTGTTGTTACTGGACAGTACGAAAAAGTTTTTCCGTGGGACATTATGCCACAACAACTCATTAAGGCTATGATAGTTAGAGATTATGATATGATGCAAAATCTTGGAATATTGGAGGTGGCAGAAGAGGACTTTGCTTTGTGTGAAGTTATCTGTACATCAAAAAATGAACTTCAAGATATAGTGCGAAATAGCATTACAGATTACATAAAAGAAATGGTTTAAAATAATAATAGAATGAACTTTTTAAGAAAATATATCGATAAGATTAAGCCCAACTTCCAAGAAGGAGGGAAATTAAAGATGTTCCACTCAACCTTTGATGCCTTTGAAACATTTTTATTTGTTCCAAATGATGTAACCAAAAAGGGCTCACACATTCGCGATAGCATTGATTTGAAAAGAACAATGATTTTTGTAGTGATAGCCTTGGTTCCTGCACTTTTGTTTGGAATATATAATGTTGGATATCAGCACTTTTTGTCGCATGGCGAGAGTGTGGGCTTTTGGCAAATGTTCTTTTATGGTTTTATGAAGGTTTTGCCCATAATCGTTGTCTCGTATGTGGTTTCGCTAACCATTGAATTTGCGGCAGCACAAATAAAAGGACACCCCCTGAATGAAGGAGTTTTGGTTACTGGAATTTTAATTCCAATGATTATGCCCCCAGATATTCCGTTGTGGATGGTGGCAGTAGCCACAGCCTTTTCAATAATATTTGCCAAAGAAGTTTTTGGCGGTACGGGGATGAACTTCCTAAATCCAGCCCTTGTAGCACGTGCATTTATATTCTTTGCCTATCCGTCAGCAATTTCTGGAGATAAAGTATGGATAGCCGAAAAAGCAGATGCATTTTCAGGGGCAACATCTTTAGCTCAAGCTTCAGCCCACGAATTTGATAAAATTGCCAGCGTTCAAGATTTGATGATTGGTTTTGTGCCAGGCAGTATTGGCGAAACATCAAAGATAGCAATACTCATTGGTGCAGTATTTTTAGTATTTGTTGGAGTCGGAAGCCTTAGGATAATCTTATCATCTATTGTAGGACTTCTTTCAACTGCACTCTTGTTTAATGTCATTGGTTTAAATCCATATATGGATATGCCTTTCTACTATCACTTGCTTTTTGGAGGATTCTTATTTGGTGCAGTCTTTATGGCCACCGACCCCGTTTCGGCATCGCAAACAGCCAAAGGGAAAATAATTTATGGTTTTCTCATTGGAGTAATAACGGTGCTTATCCGAGTAGTGAATCCGGCATACCCCGAAGGAACAATGTTGGCAATATTGCTAATGAATGTTTTTGCTCCTTTAATAGACTATTATGTGGTAGATGCCAATGTTAAGCGTCGCCTAAAACGAGTTAAAGTTTCAAACAATTAAAACAGAATAATATGTTTAGCAACAAGTATATTTTTATTTATTCTTCGGTAATGGTTGTTATTGTGGCAATATTGTTGGCACTTACGTCAACGCTTCTAAAGCCTGCACAAGACAATAATGTGAAGATGGAAAAAATGCAAATGATATTGAAATCTGCCAATATTGAAGTTGGTTTCGAAGATGCCATTGAAAAGTATGACGAAGTTATAACAAGCGAAATTGTATTAAATACAAAAGGTGAAGTTATAGCTGAATATACCAATGGGAAATTCGAAAAAGGGGATGTTAGGGCTTTTGATATTGAGTTGAAAAAAGAGCTCCAAAAAATAGAAAAAGGAAATCCCGAGGATGCCAACTTACCTCTTTATGTATTTGTAAATAAGCAAGATACACTCTTTATTATACCCATACATGGAAAAGGACTTTGGGGTCCAGTTTGGGGAAATATTGCACTTAAGTCAGACAAGGAAACAATTGCAGGTGTAACCTTCGACCATCAGGGTGAAACGCCCGGACTTGGTGCCGAAATTTCCGAATCGAAATTTCAAGAACAATTTGTCGGAAAAAAGATTTTTGACGAAAATGGAAGTTTCGTGTCGGTTAAAGTTGTTAAAGGAGGCGTAGCCAATAGTAATATTAATCCTATGTACGGAGTTGATGCCGTTTCGGGTGGTACAATTACCAGTCAAGGAGTTGATGATATGATACGCGAGTGCTTAATTAATTATGAAAACTTTTTAAAACAATAATAGATATGAGTAAAGGAAATTCACTCTTCTCACCAGCCAATAAAAAGTTACTTTTTGGTCCAATCAATATGAACAACCCTATAACTGTTCAAGTTTTGGGAATATGTTCGGCATTGGCTGTTACGGCACAGTTAAAACCAGCCTTTGTTATGGGGATTTCTGTAACCGTTGTAACAGCTTTTTCCAATTTGATTATTTCGCTTTTAAGAAATACAATTCCGCCACGAATTAGAATTATTGTTCAACTTGTAGTAATTGCTTTTTTGGTAATTATAGTTGACCAATTTCTAAAAGCCTATGTTTATGATGTGAGCAAGCAGCTTTCGGTTTTTGTAGGACTTATTATTACTAATTGTATTGTGATGGGTCGTTTAGAGGCTTTTGCAATGTCCAGCAAACCTTGGCCATCATTTTTAGATGGAATTGGCAATGGTTTAGGATATAGTTTGATATTGATTATTGTTGGTTTCTTCCGCGAACTTCTTGGTTCTGGTTCCATTTGGGGCTATAAAGTTGTTCCGCAAGCATTCTACGATTTTGGATATCAAGACAATGGATTTATGATACTTCCTCCCATGGCTCTTATTTTGGTTGGAGTAATTATATGGGTACAACGCTCATATTCAAAAGAATTAATTGAAGAGGAGTAAGACATTTTAAATAAAAGATTATGGAAAACATTATAAGCATTTTTGTACGATCAATATTTGTCGATAATATGATTTTCGCATTCTTTTTGGGAATGTGTTCATATTTGGCTGTTTCAAAAACAGTGAAAGTCTCCATGGGATTGGGAATTGCTGTGGCTTTTGTACTCACAATCACAGTGCCCATAAACTATCTTCTAGAAGAGTTTTTGCTAAAAGAGGGTGCTTTGGTATGGTTGGGCGAAGAGTATGCAAATACAGACTTAAGCTTCTTGAGCTTCATTATGTTCATAGCCGTTATAGCCTCCATGGTGCAGTTGGTAGAAATGGTTGTCGAAAAATTTTCGCCAGCTCTCTACAACTCTCTTGGAATATTCTTGCCACTAATAGCCGTGAACTGTGCAATTTTGGGCGGTTCACTATTTATGCAAGAGCGCGATTATGCCAATATTGCCGAGGCAACAGCATTTGGTCTAGGCTCCGGAATAGGTTGGTTGTTGGCAATAGTTGCCATAGCAGCCATTAGAGAAAAATTGAAATATTCAAATATTCCTGCACCACTACGTGGAATTGGAATTACATTTATAATTACAGGATTGATGGCGATTGCTTTCATGAGCTTTTTGGGAATAAAATTGTAAACAAATAAATTGCAAATAATGGAAATCACAACAATAGTAATATTAAGTGTTATAATTTTTCTTGGAGTAGTACTTCTCTTAGTGGGCATGTTGCTCTATGCTCGTAATAAACTAGTGGCACAAGGAGATGTTCAGCTGACTATTAATGAAGAAAAAGAATTGACAGTATCGCCCGGTAGCAGTCTGCTTACAACGCTATCAGAAGAGAAAATATACCTTCCATCAGCTTGTGGTGGCGGAGGTACGTGCGGAATGTGTAAATGTCAAGTAATTGATGGCGGTGGCGAAATCCTACCCACCGAAACATCGCATATAAGCCGCAAAGAACAAAAAGATAACTGGCGTTTAGGCTGTCAAGTGAAAGTTAAAGAGGATATGAAAATTCAAATTCCTAACGAAATTTTCGGAATCAAAAAGTGGGAATGCGAAGTAGTATCAAACCGCAATGTGGCTACATTTATAAAAGAATTTGTAGTAAAACTTCCCGAAGGCGAAATACTCGATTTTCAATCTGGTGGATATATACAAATAGATGTTCCTCCATGCGAAGTGGACTATTCAAAAGATATTGACGTAGAACCAGAATTTAGAGGAGATTGGGATGCTCTTAAAATTTGGGATTTGAAAATGAAAAATCCAGAACCTGTTTATAGAGCCTATTCTATGGCAAATCACCCAGCCGAAGGTAATATAGTAATGTTGAATATCCGTATTGCAACTCCTCCTTTCGATCCAAAGAAAAAAGCCTTTATGAATGTTAACCCCGGTGTATGCTCGTCCTATATCTATTCCCTTAAGCCCGGCGACAAAGTAACAGTTTCGGGACCATATGGCGACTTCCATATTAAAGATACCCAAAACGAAATGGTTTATATTGGTGGTGGAGCAGGAATGGCACCGCTACGCTCGCAAATTTTCCACCTATTCCATACCCAAAAAACCGACAGAAAAGTTTCATACTGGTACGGAGCACGTTCGTTAAGAGAGGTGTTCTACGATGACGAATTTGAGGCAATAGAAAAAGAATTTCCAAATTTCAAATTCAATTTAGCACTATCGGCACCACTTCCAGAAGACAATTGGACTGGATATACAGGATTTATTCACAATGTGGTTTTGGAAAATTATCTAAAAAACCATCCCGAACCCGAAGAAATAGAATACTATCTGTGTGGACCTCCTGTGATGAATGAAGCCGTTTTTAAGATGCTTGATAACTTGGGAGTGCCAAAAGAAAACATCGCTTTCGACGACTTTGGAAGCTAAAATATCTTTCCAATGGGTATAAAACCATATAGATGCAAAGGATTGTCAAAAATTATAATGGCAATCCTTTGTAACTTTATGCGTTAATCTTTCGTAAAAAAATAGGTTGTAGCGAAAATAGAGTTTTATTTTCATCTATTTAAACTAATTTTGTACATTAAAAAATATAAACAATGGGTCTATTTAGTATTTTTTCTCGTGAAATTGCAATTGATTTAGGTACAGCAAATACCATAATTTACTACAACGACAAAGATATTGTTGACGAGCCGTCGATAGTAGCTATGGAAAGAAATAGTGGTAAAATTATAGCCATAGGTAAGCGTGCCCTGATGATGCATGGGAAAACTCACGAAAATATTAAAACAATTCGACCACTAAAAGATGGTGTTATTGCCGATTTCCAGGCAGCAGAATATATGCTCAAGGGGATGATTAAGATGATTTCTACCAAAAGATCACTTTTCCCAGCAGCTCTCAGAATGGTTATTTGTATCCCTTCGGGAATTACAGAAGTGGAAGAGCGTGCCGTTCGCGACTCTGCCGAGCAAGCAGGAGCACGCGAAGTGCGACTTATTCACGAACCCATGGCTGCAGCAATAGGAATTGGAATTGATGTTTTGGAGCCAACAGGAAATATGGTGGTGGATATAGGGGGCGGAACTAGCGAAATTGCCGTTATAGCTCTTGGTGGAATTGTTAGCAACAAATCCATCAGAACTGCTGGAGACGACTTTAGTGCCGATATTGAAGAGTATATGCGCAAGCAACACAATATCTACATTGGCGAAAGAACAACCGAAAGAGTGAAGGTTGAAGTTGGTGCAGCAATGAAAGAGTTGGATAATCCGCCAGAAGACTTTGCGGTACATGGTCGAGACCTTATTACAGGTATTCCCAAAGAGATAATTGTAAACTATGCCGAAATAGCCGAGTCTATAGACAAATCCATTGCCAAAATTGAAATGGCAATTATGAACGCCCTTGAACAAACACCCCCAGAGCTTTCCGCCGACATCCTTAAAACGGGAATTCATCTCACAGGTGGAGGTGCAATGTTAAGAGGCTTGGATAAACGTATTTCGCAAAAAACAAAATTACCTGTACATGTTGCCGACGACCCACTAAAAGCCGTAGCAAGAGGAACTGCCATAGCATTGAAAAACTTTGATAAGTACCCATTTTTGATAAAATAAATTGAAAAATAAGTCCCGATTTTATCGGGACTTATTTTTTATCCAATATTTTTTAAGTCTCATTGCAAATATTGCCCTAATAATCATTAAATTTGCAAGAATATTTTTTTGAATGTACAATCTTTTGAGTTTTTTATGGCGAAATTTAGCAATCATTAGCTTGATTGTACTGCAATCTATTGCCATAACATTAGTGGTGAAAAACTCAAATTATCAGCGCAACACGCTGGTCTCATCAGCAAATACAGTTTCGGGTAGTGTGCTGAAAAAATGGGACGACTTTACTGGATATTTTTATTTGAAAGAGAAAAATAGAGCTTTGGCAATGCACAACGCATCTTTGCTTAACCATTCAGAAACATCGTATATAATAACCAATGACTCGGTTTTTGTTTCCGACAATACTTTATACAGAAAACAATTTGAGTACTATTCGGCAAGCGTAATCAGCAATAGTACTTTGAAAGAGAATAATTATATGATTATTGACAAAGGCTCTCGACACGGCATTGAAGCCGACCAAGCAGTCTTATCGCCGCTAGGAGTTGTAGGAATTGTAAAAGATGTGTCGCCAAATTTCTCATCAGTAATTTCTCTTCTCCATAGCGATATTCGGATAAGCTCCAAAATAAAACGTAATGGATATGTGGGAACAGTTAATTGGAACGGTAAAGATTATCGTTTCGGAAAATTAATTGATATTCCCTATCACCTTAGTGTTGAATTTGGCGATACGGTTACCACAAGTGGTTATTCCACAGTGTTTCCTAAAGATGTGCCCATAGGACGAGTGGTGAGCGTGAAACCAAATATAAACGATAATTTTTACGATATATTTATTCAGTTTTTTACTGATTTTAATAGGATTAGCGAAGTTTATGTCGTGAAGAATAACTATAAAGCAGAATTAGAAGAATTAAAAGCAAATTTTAAAGAGTGAGTTCATATATAAAATATATAGGATGGTTTGCGTTGGCAGTAATTAGCCAAGTTTTATTGTTCAACAATATTAGCTTGCTAAACTATATTGTGCCCTTTGGATTTCTTTGGTTTATAATAATTTTGCCCATAAAAGTAAACCACACCCTTTTGGTTTTAATTTCATTTCTATTGGGATATTTAGTCGATATGTTCTCTGGAGGCGTAATTGGACTTCATGCCGCAGCAGCCACCATGGCTGGATTTATCAGACCATATGTGCTAAAAAAATATCATACCGCGGAGTTTGAATATGATAGCAAAGCGCTGCCAAATATTAAAAACCTTGGGGTGTCAAACTTTGTAATCTATTCACTGATAATCATTTACACACATCATCTGTTGTATTATCTATTGGAGGCATTTTCCACAAAAGACTTCTTACTAACAATGTTTAGAGCCTTATTGAACTCAGTTTTCACACTGCTGTTCATACTTTTTTTCCAATACATACAGATAAGCACAAAAGATAAATAGTTTTAAATTAAATTTTTTAATTATGAAAGCATTTAAAGCATACGATATTAGAGGTATTTATAATGTCGATTTCAACAAAGAAGATGTATATAAAATTGGGTTTTTTCTAAGAAAAGTTCTCAATACTGACAAGATTTTGGTAGGATATGATGCAAGACTTTCCACCCCTGAAATTTTTGAATATCTCTGTAAAGGAATCACTGATAGCGGCGTCGATGTCTATAATATTGGCTTATCCACAACGCCTATGGTTTACTATCTAACAGCTGCTCACAATTTTAAGGCATCTGTTCAAATCACAGCTTCGCACAACCCCAAAGAGTATAATGGGCTAAAAGTTTCCAGAGAAAATGCAATACCAGTGGGCTACGATACAGGACTAAATTTGGTTGAAAAAATGATGAATGAAGAGGAGGTGGTGATATCGGAAAACAGAGGTCAAATCATAAATTTTGATCACCGTCAAGAGTATTTAGATTTCCTAAAATCCTATGCCCAAGATATATCCAACTTAAATGTTTCGGTGGATTGTTCCAACGGTATGGCATCACTTCTGGTGAAGGATATTTGGGGTGAAGATATTTCATATATTTATGACGAAATTGATGGCACATTCCCCAATCACGAACCCAATCCCTTGGAAGAGGAAAATGTAGAAGACCTTAAAAAGCTTGTGCTTGAAAACAGCTCCGATGTGGGAGTGATTTTTGATGGAGATGCCGACAGAGTGATGTTTGTAGATGAAAAAGCAAACTTTATTCGCCCCGATTTGATGATTGCCGTTATGGCAAAATACTTCCTAAAAGGTGAAAATAAAAATGCCACTGTAATTCAAGATATACGCACCTCAAAATCGGTGAGCGAATATGTGGAAAGCTTGGGTGGGAAAGTTCATATGTGGAGAGTGGGTAGAGCTTTTGCAGCCATCCGACTTAGAGAAATTGACGGGCTTTTTGGAGGCGAATTGGCAGGACATTACTATTTTAAAGATTTCTTCTATTCAGACTCTGGAATCTTGGCAGCAATTATAATGTTGAATATAATTTCGGAATTGAAAAAAGAGGGTAAAACATTGTCGCAGCTAATTTCAGAAATTGATACATATTCCAATTCTGGCGAAATAAATTTCAAGCTTGAAAAGAAACAAGAAGCCATAGATGCGGTGGTGAAGCATTTTACAAAAGATGAAAAACCATCTGCTATTTTCGACTTTGACGGATATAGAGTGGAGTTTAGAGATTGGTGGTTCAACATTCGTCCCTCCAACACAGAGCCATATTTGCGACTTATTGCTGAAGCCAAAAGTGATGAAATTTTGAATAAAAATCTCAGTGAAATCAAAAATATAATTGCAAAATTTGCTGATTAAAATATCTCAAATTGTGGACTAAGTTTTTAAAGAAATTATTGATTTTTGCAACACTCTTGTTATTGGGAATAAAGATTTTTCCACAACAAGATAGTTCATTTTATAAAAATCGACAAACGGCACTTGCAATTGCCTTGCCTACAGCCTATGTGGGAAGTATGACGGCTCTTTATTTTGCGTGGTATAAGGACTATCCCCAATCGAATTTTCACTTTTTTAATGATAACAAAGAGTGGCAGGGGATGGATAAGGCAGGGCATATGCTCGCAACTTATACCTTGGCAAATTATTCGTATAAAATTTATCAATGGTCAGGAATTTCAAAAAACAGAAGTCTCTTTTTATCTTTTGTTACTGGATTTGGTTTCCAAACCGTGGTGGAGGTTTTGGATGGATTCTCGGCAGAGTGGGGTGCTTCTTGGGGCGATTTGTTGGCAAATACAGCAGGTGCAGCACTTTTTGCAACTCAACAATATTTTTGGAATGAACAAAAAATACTCTTGCAATATTCCTATTCCGATACTCCTGAGTCTCAATATAGACCCAATCTTTTGGGATCAAACTTAGCATCAAGAATGCTGAAAAATTATAATGGAATTTCTATCTGGGCATCGTTCAATATAGCATCTTTATTGCCTGCCAAAAACTCTTTTCCACAATATTTAGATTTGGCTTTAGGCTATGGTGCATCGGGAATGACAGGAGCAGAGAGTAATCCTGTTGAGGTGAATGGAATCGAAATTCCACATTTCGAGCGATCCAAAAGTTTCTATCTATCTCCCAATATTCGACTTTCAAAAATTCCATTTAAAAATTATAAGGTGAAAAAATATTTCGAAATTTTGGATATTTTAAAAACGCCTATGCCAGCAATTTCGTATAATACAGAAAATAAATTTGAGTTTTACTACTTAATAGGAGGTTTGGGATTGAAATTTTAAATTTTAAGGCATTATTTTTTTAGTTTTAATATTCCTAGTAGAAAAAAACTTATATTTGTAAATAAAA